>Ga0116227_10000130_pt1 | contig 123872 bp, 108 predicted proteins | sample S1TSphgellanicum_FD_89693 | JGI IMG/M metagenome (GOLD analysis project Ga0116227, IMG submission 89693) | Host-associated microbial communities from peat moss isolated from Minnesota, USA - S1T2_Fb - Sphagnum magellanicum MG | ecosystem: Host-associated > Plants > Peat moss > Unclassified...
GTCTTATGCAACTAAAAAATCTCACATGCAACTATTTTGGAGTTGCATGCAACATGTGCAGTTGCATGCGACATTTTTTAGTTGCATAAGACAAGTTGCAAAAGACAAAATTTCTAGTAGTGTTGAAGATCGATTTCAATATTCATTTTTTTCACTACTTTTTTCGAATAGGTATTCATCTTGTAAAGCCAAGTTAAAGTCCATACGTATATAGTATGTTATTTTATACATTTCATGAGGAATTCCTTGAGACCTAACCTCGAAATAACCATCTTGTTTAGTATGGGTGATAACAAACATATATGGTATACACTTCTTAATTCAAACACTAATAGAAAAATTGTCTTTTGCAACTTGTCTTATGCAACTACACATGTTGCATGCAACTCCAAAATAGTTGCATGCGAGATTTTTTAGTTGCATAAGACAAGTTGCAAAAGACAATTTTTCTACTAGTGAAAGACACTTTTCAAATCAAAAATGATGTGTAAAGGACTCACCTTAAGGTCCCTTATGTTTGTGAACGAAGGAGATTTGAAACCTCTAAGAATAAACATTTGAAACTTTTACCCCTTATCTTTTTCATCAATGTCAAGGAAAATTGGATGAAGCTTTCTATTTCTTGCACCATCAAGTCTTGCAAAGGGTGACTGCGGTTAGGATGGCACACATGGCCAAAGGGATGGGAAAAAAAAGGTGCACATTGAGGTGGGGACATTGAACCTTGATGTAACAAGGGCAAATTTGGAGGTGGTGATGGTGTCTTGGGTCTCAAATGCAATTCAATGCCATCTAGTTGTCTAAGTAATTGAATAGTGGTCCTTCGATTTCCACTAAGGCCATAATGAAACTTTAATTTTCCCAAAGTAGTTAAATTTTCAAAAAAAAGTGTTATGGAATTCATTAGATACATAACCTGAATCAATTTAAAAAACTATTGTTAAAATCGGGGACATCAATGAGAATGTAACATGAGGCATGGATGGTGGAGAGGGAGGTGTGCATTGAAAAGGGGACATTGAAGCTGGATGTGGAAAAGGTAAATGATGAGCTCGTGATGGTGTTTTGCTTATAATTTCATATCCTTTACCATCCTAGTTTCCAAGTAAATGAATGGTCATCCTCCAATCTCCACTAAGGCCATAACAAGACCTTGATTTTCACCCATTGGCCAAATCTTTAGAAACATTGTTGTCGAATTCTTCGAATTCATATCTAGCATCAATGATAGGAGTTGGCGCAATTTGTTAAACATCAACATTAAAATCAATGTGAAGAACATTATTCAATTTTCCCTTACATAGATGTTAAACGTCACATAAGATAAATTCTTTAAATTCATCATTTGGAACTCAAGTTCATTGGTTCTTTTTTTTCAGGATCAACAACTCCCACTAGACATGGGACAACTTTCTTGGCTACCAAATTCCCATACTGCATAATTTGACCATGACCATCACTTGCATATAAAAAATGCACAAGGTCAAAATGTGGCCACACATGTTACAATAGACATGAAAACCACATGTGAGGTGACTTTCTGTCCCTCTACTATCGGTTCTACGAGGTGATTATACTCAGAGGTACATGTGCTATTGGTGAAGGGAAAATGCAAAGTGTGTTTCTAAATATTGAATTACGTTTGTAGTTGAAAACAAATAATTTGCCTCCTATGCATCACTTATGATTTGGAATTGATAGATATATTTTCAAAGTTCAAAGTTTCTAAATTTTAGAATTTTATGTTAAACTACCACCCACCTAAACCAACTTTTAAGGAGTTGACATAATGCTTAACTTGATAACAAACCTTTAGTCAATCGAAATGTTGTTGCCATCACATACATTAACACAATTTAACTTGCATTAATTCATTGAAAATCTAGCTACAAGACGCACTTGTTTACTAAATCTCAAGCCTTACACCTAAATCAATAAAAAGTTGTGCCATAGAACTCGAGAGGATTTTACAAACACAAAAAGCTCAACTTGATAGAAGACCTCTAGTCATTTAAAACATCGTTGCCCTCACATACACTATTCAAATCTAACTTGCATTAGTTCATTGGAAAGTTAACTACTAAATGCACCAATTTTCCAAATCTCAAATTTTACACCTAAATCAAGAAAAAATTATGCTACAAAACCTGAAAGGTTTTATAAACATTTTTTAAGTTTTCAAGCTCCAAATCTACCCCTATTCATTTCCATTTTTTCGAAAGTACTACCATGATCCAATTTATTCACCTTCTTTCCACTATTTATTAAAATTCACTACTTTTCTCCTCTCAAGGAAAATTGTAGGAACAAGTTTTCAAAAATTCAAATTGGAAATCATGTCCAAAAAAAGAGAGACAAATGATCCAAATTCACGCTTTTAAAGAGAAGGATAAGGACAAGTACAAGGAAGGAGGTAAAGGAAGACCCCAACTTGGTGGCCAATGGAGGGTTCCAAGCTTGGTGGCCACTAGAAGGTTCCAAACTTGGTAACCCTTGGAATGTTTCGTGCTTGGTGGTCATTGGGGAAACATCTTACTTAGTGGCCAATGGAAGGTTCTAATGTTTAGTGGCCCTTGGAAGGTTTCAAGCTTTGTGACCTTTAGAAAGAGAAGGAAAAACATCATTTTCACCTCTTTTCACATCCCCTCCCAATAAATTTTATTTAAACATTTTTTCATTGATTTTAAGGTTTTACTTTATCATGGTTCTAGACTATTACTTTATGTTTTTCCTTCATTTTCCTTGACCTATAAATTGTAATCACACATCTCGATGTACCAAGTCTTCCACACACTCATCACCAAATTGATTTTGATTAAATATTTTTTTCCTTTCCTTGAATTCATAACATCGCACATGACCACGTTTTACAAGCCTCAAATCCACAAGTGAGTGAAAAACTACTCCTCGAGAATTGTCCTCAGATTTAACATTAACTCAACACCTTCATGATGAAGATCCCGAACTATAAGAGGTGTGCCTTCATCTCGAAGTTGAACCCCCTCGAACTTGGTATTATCACATTTTTTCGAACTCTCGTACATTGGTGATTTTGTTGCAAATTGATTTCATTTTTGGTGATGAAACTGAAATTTTTTACGAAGGTTTTTACGAAATTAAAAACACCTCCATCTTTGCATGGTCTTTAATTCCCAGTGTTGGACACTGTCATTGATTGCATAGTTCGATTTGTTGACTACCTCTTTATAACAAGGCGGATTACTTAGTTCGCACCATCCGACGCATACTAGATTTCCTATAATTATGAGTTATCACCGTGGCATAGTCCAGGACTCAACATGTATTTGCAATTCCTCGTTGAGCTTATCCATAACCTAAATAAAAATTTCATTCATCATGAAATCCACATTGCCATTGCCACCCTATCACACTATTTAGTTTAATCATTATGTTATCTCAAGTTAATCTTACACTTATAATGTTTGAAGATTATTCTATCTCCATTAAACCCTTCATTGACACCCCATCAACTGTTTCAAGAATCTCAATCATCCTTACTTGCACAACTGTCCACTAAATATTAAAACAAAACTAATGTTTTGTCGAACATTACAAATTTTGATTTTGTTTTTAACCCTAACCCTTTAAAGTCTTATCGTTCCTATTCACACAATTGAGGTTTTAAAATTATAATTATTGACATTTATTGAAGAAAATAATTAACCCTACACTTCATTCATCCAATATCGAATTCTGAAAAAAAAACCCCCCCATGCAAGCATGTCATTCCTTATTCTAACATGAAATTGTTAAAAACCCCTAATAGTTTTACGACACCCCAATATTCTTGATGCAATTTTTAAAAATTGAGACTACCATGCATGGTTGTGTTGGTATGGTTCACACCACACAACAACCATCAGATGTGTGAAAACAAACTCGTGTTCCATGAATGACCACATTGTTAACATGGGAAAGGAATTCTAATCACTTTTCTATCCTCAAACCACACCTAATGGCCACTAGGTCAATCTCCATGGCTACAAATCTTATGGCCACCAATTGGAGATAACATTAAATAGAAAACCACCTATGGCCACCAATTTGAGATAACATCAAATAGAAAACCACCTATGGCCACCAATTGGAAATAACATCAAATAGAAAACCATTAAACCGCTTAGTGGCAACCAAGTGAAGATAATTTTTTAACAAAAATGCAATGACCCACCTAATGGCCACCAATTGGAGATAAAATTTTAACATAGAAATAATGAACCATATGGTGGCTACTAGGTGGATATAATTTAGAATAGAAAAGCAACGACCCACCTAATGGCCACTAAGTGTTAATAACTTCAAATAAAGATGAAGCATACCACTGTGTGGCCACCAAGTGGAGATAAAAAATTTAATAGAAAAGAACAAACCACCTAATGGCCATTAGATGGAGATAAATTTCTTACACAAAAGGAGCAAAATACCTAGTGCCTACCAAATGGAAATAAATTTATAATAGAGACGAATGAACCACTTGGTGGCCATTGGGTGGAGATATATTAGAAGTAATGACCCACTTGATGGCCACCAAATGGAGAAAAATTTCTAACAAAAAATAACAAATGATGTGGTGATTAAGGGAGTAATTACTCATATATTTCTATTTACCTAGTTACTATTTTAAAAATTACTTGCTAGATTACATAGTTTTTGTCACCATTTGAATTTGAATAGATCATAGGACTGTTTTTTTAAAATAGTTATAGTTTGGAAGAAGGAGAATGAGGCAGGGAGATTCATTGTAGAACATTGAGTTTTGTGGGAGTATGAAACAAGAGCATTTTGTTTCCTAGAAAAAGCTCAATTCCATAACCAATTTTGTTGTTTTGATGTTTTTCTCATATTTTCATGATTGGATTTTAAGTTTGAAACTAGATATGAGTAGACCTAAATGAGTAGATTTTATTAGTACTAGTTTTATGATATGTTTTAGTCCAAATTTATATCAAAATATAGGATTAAAAATTATGTATTTACCATTTAGTGACCATCCTAGGGCCTGAATTTATATTGAAATTCAAAATGTTCCTTATGTCTTATTGGTAAAAAATTTGTTCTAAAATTTGATAATGAACTTTAGTTTCATTTTTTGCATTTAAAAAAAAATCTTGATCATAAATTTTTGTTCAAGAAACAAATCTAAGTAGCTAATTGTGAGGATTTCACTATAATGCAAAAGTTTGTTTAAATTTGAATTAGAATGTGTAGAAAAACTAAAAGTTTGAAAAGATAATTAAATCAAGTTATAGTACATGAACAAATGGAAAATGGCACTGCCATTAATTATAATTTGAGTGGAGATTAGATAGATCAACATTTTATAACATCTATAAAAGTTTTCAATTCAAATAGAGACATCCGTGGATAGAAGAAAGACTTGCAGGCCAAAAAATGCTTCAAGATTCACTGATAATTCCTTGTGAAATGCAAACTGGTGAAGCACATAGGTGCACTAATAGTTAGCAATGAATTCTAAAAGAGAAGAACATCAAATTGAAAATGCATACTCACAAGATGAGTTTAAACAAAGGAATCAAGAATTTGAACTTTGACAAAAAGTCGTGTTGGAACCCATAGGTGTAATGCAACAACAAAACTTTGAAGTTTTGATTTATGAAGAAAAATATAGACTCAACAAGTCAAAAAGGGAAGAAGTAATACCAAGGTACATATTAGTTTCACCTCCTTATTATTGGGAGGACTATGAAGATGAAAAGTTTCAACAAAAAACTCACAATTTTGAACTTCCTTTTCATTATGTGGTTGAACAAGAAGCCACAATTCAAGGTATTAAAATGTCTAGAGGAGTTGAACCGATACTTATAACATGGCAAGAAATCGTAATCTTACTAAGAACAAATTTAATGGTAACAAAAGGTGTACCTATGGTTGTTAGAGTAAGGTAATAGTGAACCCATACTTAATCAGCAGAATGGAAACATTATTAAAGGAGTCCCAAGGGATTAGAGCAGAAGAATTCATAGTGTGAACAAAATTCCAAGACCTAACCCTCCACGATGCACATACTATTTATTAGATTAGACATTAGATCAATGAATGTCCATTTATTAAAGATAATGTGAGGCAAAGATTTGTTGAACATTTCCAAAACTTGAATCCAAAATCCGCAAGAATAGAGAACCATGGACATGTTGAACCAAAATATTTGTACCATGAGAAGGTCAAAATTCCAGATAGACTTAAAGAACAAATCTAAATAAATAACATAGTGGAAATGAAAGCTTAGATGTGGTAGATGTAGTACCAATTTATGTAATTCATGTATCAAATTTGTTACATCACAAAAATGTTGGAGTTACTTATCTAGGAACTTCCAATTTCAAAATGGAACTAGTAAGATTTATACATTATATTTTGTGGCAATGCTTGAATCTATGGTTACAATTACTGAGTTCCATTTGTAAAGACACCAACCCATATTGTTATTGGTATGAGGTTTAAACCTCAAACTCCAAAGGAAATAAAACATGTCAATGTGCACACAAAAATACCTGGAAAGGTGGACAAGATTTTGTTGGATAGCCATTAGATCCAAAAGGAGGAAGCTTAGACCCATCAAGAACACAATGACCTCCATGACCTCCATGCCCTTCAAAATATTTTGGATTACTAATGATGAATCCAGGTAGACCACCATTACCACCAAACAGGCCTTATCATCGACCATTTAACTATCATGAATATGTGAAAGATTCTAACTCAAATGCTTATGTTAGAGTATTTAAGGTAGCCATTAAAGCAAATGGTGAAACAAAAGATGTACAAATTGTTAATTTGTTTAGTTTTACCCTTAGAGATATTGTGTCCAACTAATGTACTATACAAATTATCACAAAACAAATCATAATGTTGAAACATGTAGAATAAAAAAAAAGGAACACCATGTTCTTGCAGTCTCTAAGGTTACTCCTCGACAAATTAAAGTACAAAGGCCTGTGAGGTATTCTTGTCATATTTTTGGTGACATTAAACATAAGATCATAGATTGTCTTAAGTACAGTGATATGCAAAATATTTTTAAGAACAAAAGAGTGAAGCAAATAGAGAAAAAAGTTATTGTAGAACCCAAGGTTTCAAATCCTTCAGTCCATATAGTACATGGCCATCACCAGGAGCAAGATTATTGAAGAACAAATGTTCAAGGATAGAGAACCAATCCAGAAGAAGTTTGCTACTAATTGGGAAGATGAGCATAGACTACAACAATCTTTTATCAAGACAATACAAGAGATGCAAATAGAAACCACCATAAAGTTTGAATCCAAAGAAGAAAGCATAGTGGAATACAAGTTGGGTAAGATGACCATAGACTAAACTATCCATAGAACCAATTGTACCACAAAATTTGTCTGTTATTCCTAAGAATAGAGTTATGTCTATGGAATAGATATTCCAAGATATTAGTAAACAAATGATGGAAACTACTTAACCTTGAAGTTAAATCATTTATTGAAGATTACACCATATTTAAAAATATATATGTGGTAGAAATTAAAGCCAAAAAAACCTAACATAGCTATTAAAGTGATATTAAAGCCTAATATAGCACAGTTTGAAATTAACATTGTAACTATAGAGGTAGATAACCAAATGGTAGTTATTCAAATGCAAGTTGGGAAGAACACTGTTGAAGATGTTTTGTTAGATGGAAGGGCAAAGGTCATATCATAACAGAGGACCTCAGAAAAAAAATTAAGTTTATCCAAACCAAGACCAACTCTATACCACCTCAGAATGGCAAATTAGAATATGATTAGACCTTTAGGAATCATAAAAAATTTGAAGATTCACATACATGGTATACCATATGAACCACATTTATTGTTTTGAAAAACAATGTGGTAGATTCTAGCTATTTTATGTTACTAGGAAAACCTTGGCTCAAAGATGCAAAGGTTACACATGACTAGGGGAACAATGTGATTATTGTTCAAGGCAATGGAATAATTAAAAAAATATCAGTTAATAAGAAACTAGGAGCAATAACTAGAAGACCCCAAGTACTTATTTGTTATGACTTGCTAGAAAGGCTAATAGATGAAGAAGAAGATATGATCTTTGAAACAAAACCAAAGCTATTTTTAACTGGCACAATCACTATTTCAGATGAAACAATTTCATTGTTGAGTATTGGAGTGTTAGAAATCAAAATCAGTGAAAAATTTGAACCAAAGCAAGGGACATAAAATCAAGGAGCAATAGAAGTGGCGCCTTCAACAACAAAAACAACAAAATTTAATGTCAGACCAGAAATATCACTTGAAAATAGGGTTTTACCAAAAACTTATAATCATCATAGCTAAGCTAATATTGAAATGGATGAGACATTAGCTAAAATTCAGGTATAAATTTTTTAGATAACAAGTTGGGATTTGATTGAAGAACAACATCTTGTTAAGTTGAATCTTGGCACAAAGGCAAATCCACATTGCATCAAAGTTCATGCATAGTGTAAACAAAGGAGAAAATTGAGGAGTTTAAAAATTTACTAAAGGAATTCAAAGATGTGTTTGCTTGGACTTATAAGGATTTGTAAGGCATACCTTCAAAGTTGGCTCAATAAATAATTGAGTTAGATGCTTCAATCCTACCAACACATCAAGTAAAGTATAAATTGAACCTTAACTATGTTATAACTGTCAAACATGATATTGACAAATTATTAGCAGCAAGATTCATTCAACTAGTAGAAGAGGTTACATGGTTATCACCTATAATGGTAGTATTTAAGAAGAATGGAAAATTGAAAATATGTGCAGATTTTAGGAAGTTGAATAAGGCAACCAAAAAATATCCTTATCTTTTACCATTTTCTGATGAAAAGTTGAACACTATAGTAGGGTATGAAGCCTATTCATTCTTAGATGGATATTCAAGATACCATCAAATTTTTATAGCCCCTAAAGATAGATACAAAATAACCTTTGTAATAGACTAGGGAGCTTTTGTTTGGATGGTGGTGCCATTTGGTGTCGAAAATGGGCCACCAACATTCCAAAGAGCAGTCAGCAAAACTTTCAAATAATACTTGGACCAATTCGTGAAGATATTTATAGATGACTTTATGGTTTATAGTGATACAGAGAGACATCTAATGAAATTCAAACTTTTTTTTTTAAATGCAAAGAATACATAATCAATCTTAACCCAAAAAAATGTGGCTTTATGGTATTTTTAGACTAATTTTAGGGTTCATAGTTTTCAAGGAAGGAAAAATACCAAACCCCAAGAACGTTCAGGTAATAATGAATATGCCAGTAACTATAAACCCATAACAAATTTAGGTCTTTAATGGTATGGCTCAATTTTATAGATGTTTCATCAAGAACTTTGCATTTATCATGGCACTAATCACAAAGTTGATGAGGAAAATAAAACCCTTTATTTGGACCACAAAGTGTTAAGAAGCTTGGGATCAAATCAAGCAGAAATACATGGAAGCACTTATTATAATACCTCCAAATTGGCAGTTAGGGTTCCATGTGCACACAAATGCATCATTATTGGCAATAAGTGCAATGTTGACATAGAACCCCATTGGTAAATATGACCAGCCTATAGTATATGCCTTTAGATTACTAAATAAAGCAGAGTAGAATTGTACTACTACAAATAGAAAAGCCTTAACAATGGTTTATGCTTTGCATAAGTTTAGACATTTTTTGTTGGGAAACAAATTTGTTTTTTGTGTAGACCACATGGATGTGGTATACTTGGTCGACAAAACACAAGTGTCTAGAAGGATAGCCAAATGGTTGTTATTTTTGGAGTATGAATTCATAGTAGTCTATAAACATGGTGGAACACATGTGGTAGCTGATGTTTTATCCAAATTGCCATATAATTCAGAACCATTGGGAGTCACAAATCAAATAGTAGATGCATCATTATTCCTTATAGAACCTATATGGATGCAGGAAATGGAGAACTACTTAAAGACATGTTAGATGCCAGAAACTTTAAACTTAGCTCAAAAACAAAAGTTAGCTAGAAACGTATAACCTTTTATTTCGAAAGAAGGTATAATGTATAGAGTGGGATAAGACAACAAAATGCGCAAATGTTTGACCACCTCAAAAGCACAAATTGTTCTTAAGGAGCTACATGAAGGAATGGAAGGAGGACATTTTGCTGCAAATATTATTGCAAAGAAAATTTTGGATGTAAGTTATTAATGGCCAACTCTATTCAAAGATACTCATGAATTTTGCAAAAGCTATGACAATTATCAAAGAATGGGAGGACTAAAAACAAAAAGTTTGGTCAAATTTGTAACAACACTTCCAAAAAAAACCTTTATGAAATGGGGTCTACATTTTATAAGTCTAATTAAATTAGTAGGGAGACTAACATGAAACAAATACATTCCAATAGCTACAAAGTATGCAACCAAGTGGGTAGAAGTAAAGGCATTTAGAACCAATATTGTAGTAATTATAGTCACATTTTTTTTATGAATATATTTTGACCAGATTCGGATGTCCTTTGACCATAGTTACAGATCAAGGAGTACATTTCATCAATGATATAATTAAATATCTTATAAAATAGTTTTTGTTAAAGCATGTTAGTTCTACTACTTATTACCCATAGGGAAATGGACAAGTAGAATCTACTAACAAAGTTATTAGTAGATTATTGACCAAGTTAATTAATGAGAAAATCACAGACTGGGATGAACATCTATCCACGATTTTGTTTTCATATAGGATTGTTTATAAAGTGGCAACATGACATACACCTTATTAGTTAGTCTATGGTTTACATCCTTTAATGTTAATAGAATATGTTTTATCGACTATTAATGGGGACCATAGAAATGCAGAACCAACCAGAGTACTAACTACTAGAATTACAAAGTTAGAGAAGTTACAACAGAACAAATTGGAAGCTTAGAACAATGTTGGAAAAAAATAGTTGAATGGATTTTTTTGGAATTAGCACAAACACATAGAAAAGAAATTTCAATTTGGAGATTATGTTTTCTGGTTTCCTAAGGGAGAAAAAACACATCTGGGCAAATTCAAGAGAAGATGGTTTGGTCCATTTAGAGTACAGTATGGCTTACGTAAAAACACAATTTTTCTTGTTTCTATTAACAATTTTGAACCAAACCCAATTTTGATGAATGTTAATAAATTGAAACCATACAAATATGCAAATCATACATTGAAGGCGAATCAAAGTTCAGACAATAAAAAACCTTAAAGTCTATAGATTCTAACCATAGAAAAGATAAATTTGATGAGGATTCAAAAGATGAAAGAACATTAGGGATCATAGATATTGATTAGATAGTAACATCAAAAGAAACCTTAATATATCTGATGAATTAGTAGGTTATGAAAATATTCACAAACCATGATTACATAATTTCATAATCACTGCATTATAGGTCAAATGAGTCTATCACATCAGACTGAAACTCTATTGATTTGATGACTCAACATACGACAAAAGAATTTTGTAGTGTAGACAACACTAGGTCATCAAATTTAGAATTATCATCAAAACAACCCAATGTCATGTCTATAAAATTGTTAGGTCAATAAGCATTTACTATAGCCCATATTGTTATTAATATGAACGTAGATAGAAAACAACAGGTGACAAAAAAACAAAAAAATGGACAAATCATTAAGACATTAACCTTAAAGCAAAAAGTGAAATGTTACTTCACGAAACAAGATGATTGTGTTTCAAAGGAGGGCAAACAACAGAGTGCCTCTTCCTTTTCATTTTCAGCAAACAAGTTTCTATCATTTTTTGTCTCTAGACTAAGTGTAGAAGAAAGTTTTGTTGAGAAAGGTTTTAAAGCATTTAGAAAAAAAATAGAGATTACAAAGAAATTTTGAAGAGATAAAATTTTAGAACGCCTATAAAACAAGTAGGCACAAATGAACAAGTCAATCCAATTTTCATTTCTAACTTTAAAGAGGAAAAGTAGAAGGATCATTTACAACAACATCAAGAAACGCCATCACAACAAGAAAAGTCTACCCAAGAGAAGATTCTAGAAAAGATTACATTCCAAACAAGAAAAGAAATTAATAAGTAATGGCTACAAATTTGTGAAAGAAGAATGTGCAAGTTCCCCAGGATGATGAGGTTAAGTACATTTTATTCCTACAAAGGAGAGTTATAATAACAATTTGAGGAATATTTTTCTTTAGACAAGCTTTGGAGAGGAGGAGAGAACATGGGCGAAGAAAGCTAGTTTGGTAGGTTTGTTTGAGGTTGAATGGAAGATTCCATGTCACAACATTCTAGTTGAATTTTTGAACAATTGGAAATTGGATTATAAATATAACAAAATCAAAGTCATGATGGGAGAAAAACAAAAAATTATAGATAAACATTTGTTGGCAAAGGTTTTTTGTCGCAACCCTACTTGGGAGAGTGTGACGATGAGACTCACACTCCCGAAATGGGGGCTTGGGAGTCCTCCGGGACTCCCAAAATTTCAAAGTTCGATTATAGGGGTCAAAACACCTTGCATTGGGGTGTTCTTTATATCATTGGAAAGCTATTGAAATGTAGATGTCGAAAATGGCCTTGCATGGGCCATTTGGACATCTGTAAAACAAGTTATGGCAAAAAGAAGGGTCGAGAATCAAACTGGCAATTTGACTCCCGACCACTAAAAGTCGGGAATCGACCCAACCCCGGTGCATGTGGGTGAAGTGCGACACATCGTTGGAAACATCTCAGGGAGAGCTACAACTTTGCTTTAGATTTCATCCCAATCAGAGGTCTGAGCAAAAACTTATGATCGCTCAAAATCCTAGGAATCCAAATTGAGATAGGTTCGGGACTCCTCCTTGGGAGTCTCAGGACAAAAAAACCATTCGGATGTGGGTGCCGCGGAAAGGCACAAAGTATACTATATGGGGGAAGGTGGTGGCTTCCCCGAGTCCGGGCCGTGGTGAGTCAAGTGAATCCAAAGTTGCCCATGGCTTGTCCTAGCACCAAGGGTGCTCCAGAATGTGAATCTAACCAACTTGTTGGTTGGTTTTGATGCAGGTTCGAGTAAGTGAATAACTTGTCACTCTTCCTAGTCCCATCTCGGAGCTTCAACATGCCGCTTTACCCCTTTTAGTGCTAAGAGCTGGGAGCATGCCCTAAGTCCCCCATAATTCCGCAACTTGAATAACTTAGCCCCAACTTAGGGGCTAACTAGGGACTTGGGAGCGCGTCATTTTTAAAATCTATCCTATAGGAGAACAAAGGCAAACCGGACAAAAATGTCAAATGCCAAAGTAACACTGGTAGAAATAGCTGATAGAATCCCAAATATTTATAACATTAATGAAAGGTGGGTTGTAAAGAAAATGAAGTCAAAGTATGTTAATAGAATTGTTGCAATTTTGCCCATTATCTATCAAAAAGATAAGTTGTAATATTTTAACAATAAATCTACCATGATGATCTCCAAAGTAGATCATGGAAAATCTATCAATTGGGCTACAATTATGTATTCTCAATTGGTTAAAAGTTGTTTAAATGGGAAAAGTGTTAGAAAAACATGATTGAGGGAATAACTAAGAGAGAGCCAAAAAAGGATGTATGCCATTTTGCTATTGTCCTAGAAGTTTTATTTTAAAAGTGGTTTCCATTAGAAGAAACAAAGCCATAGGAGAAGAACAAGCAAATAGAGCAATAGTGGGAGGACAAGAAAAGAAAGGATACTCTGAGGGAGAGGTTTATGAAAACGAGAAACCTTTGAACCCTACATATATTTTTCTTAAAAAGGATAAATAATCAGAAACCAAGACAACCAGAAGAGTAGTTCTGATGTCCTAGTTTGATGATGATGAAGAGAGGGAGATTCTATTCAAGAGACAAAGAAAACAAGGGGATACTCCAATGATGGGCAGTATTAATCCTGAACAAGCAACATAATTATTGAAGAAACAACAACATTAGAGAAAAAAGGAGAAATCAATATTTCTTAAGTCTAATCCAAGACCATAGATCTCTCCTAAGTAAAAGCAAAGCTTAAATGGGTAGAAGCACCAGAGGTGGCCCAAGAAAGAACCAAAATATCAAGCTCAGCAAGCAGTAGAGGAATAGATACAGGACCTGGACTTGGATCCATTAGAAGTACAACAAGTTGTTATAGTACCACATAATAATGAGGGTAGCTACCTTCAAGACCAAGTTCTACAACAAGAACAAATATATTTGGAGAAATTTGGATTGCACACAGAAGTTTAGGTTATTCAGGTAGTAGTTTTAAGGGACAAACTCTTAGTTTTCATACACCAAAGTCTGTACAAGGGCTAAAAGCAAATTTGGATGAACATAAGAGAATTGTTACTATGTTTCAACAGGTAGTAAAATACAATGTAAAAATAACCAATATTCTACTTAAACTTTATAATTTGGAAATCATAAATAAGCAAACTATAGAAGAGAAGGACATATATGTTTAGAATCTATAGTGGGTTTTGGAAAAAGGAGCAAAAGCTCAAAGCAAAGTTGTAGGTTAGGAATAACAAGATTAGTGGAGTATTGGTAAAATTGCAAACAACCAGACAAAATATTAACATGGAGAAGCACAACAAGGATTTGGAGAACATTAGAGTAGATAAGGATTCTTTGAAGGCAACTTTGAAGCAAACAAATGTTAATTACTAGAAGTTGAAAACAGAAGGATTTTTTGAATGTAGAACACAATAAATTTCAGAGAAATTACAAGAATATGGAACAGACACTCTTGAAGTAGTACAAGGAGTTGGAGGAGCTTAAAATGGAAATTGATAATATATATCAAACCAACAATGAATTACAAAGGTAATTTGACCACAAGCAGGCACAAATGGATAGAATTTTGCAAAGGTAGATGGCTTTTAATGAAAAGTTACAAAAAAATTTGGATGAAGCCTAGGGGATGAAGCCTTTCAATTATGACAATGTCTTTGGAGAAAATAATGAACTCAAAAAATAACATATTTTGTTTCAAGTAAAATTCAAGGCATTGACAATGGAAGAAAAGGATGTAGATCTATGGTGCGATGTAGTGCATGATATTGTCTAGAAATATATTGGAAAGGTTTATAAAAGGTATGAGAGAAATGAAAGGCTATACATGCATAAAATATTTCAAATGGAAAAGGTCATGCCATCATTTTCCTATAGTCTTCACTCTAAAACTAGAAACTTCAAATGAGGAAGAAAACATAGGAAATACTAATGGTGTAGGACCATCAAGTACAAGAACAGAAGAGGAAGAACCAACATACCTCATAGGAGGGAAGCATAGTCCCAAGAACGAGGCTGGTGGTATGACATATGCATCATAACAAACTTTAAAACCAATAGAATCTATTTTATAATAGGTTAGTTTTTAGGAGTATGCATCTACAACCACAAAAATAAGGGAACATATACAAACTAAGGAATAGAGAACTTAGGAAGTTCAACAAGATTAGATTGAACTTGCATCAGAGTTGTAGTAATAAAAGTAGACTCAGATTACATTAAAGCTGTAACAATAGGAGTAAACTCATGTCACATCATATCTATAGTCACATTAGCACTTACAAATTGCATCAGAGCTACAATAGTAGGAGCAAATTTAGATTACATCAAATCTATAATCACAATAGTAGCCACAAATGACAATAAAGTTGCAATCATAGGAACAAACAATAACACATCATCAAACAATTGCATAGCTATCAATAGAAGCACAAGAACAACAACAACAAACTCTGCATACATAGAGAATTAAACATTGGTTCAATATGAAATATAACAAGCACAAAGAGATCAGATTGTAGTACAAATAGATCACACTATAATACATTAAGATTAACATTAGATTTTTGACTCATAAGATTAAAAATAACATTAGATTTAACTTTCTTAACATATTTTGATCCAAAATTTCAGGATGTAATTCAAAGTACACATGGGGTAATGTTAAGGGAATAATTACTCATGGTAATAATTAGTTAATATATTTCTATTTACCTAGTTATTGTTTTAAAAATTACTAGCTAAATTACATAATTTTTGTCACCATTTGAATTTGAATAGATCATAGGATTGTTTTATTTAAGATAGTTATATCTTGGAAGAAAGAGAATGAGAGAAGGAAATTCAATGTAAAACATTGAATTTTGTAGGAGTATGGAACAAAAGCATTTTTTTTTCTAGAAAGAATTCAATTTCATATCTAAATTTGTCGTTTTGATGTTTTTCTCATATTTTCATGGTTGGATTTTAAGTTTGAAACTAGATATGAATAGATCTAAATGAGTAGATTTTATTAGTATTAGTTTTATGATATGTTTTAATCCAAATTTAGATCAGAATATAAGATTAAATTTTTTATACTTACCAACACCACATGGAAATAAATCAAACAAAGAAGTAGCAAACTAGATGGATTTATTGGAACCCAAATGGGAACCAAACAGACGAAATAACTATTACGAGTATTGTCATAATTTCTATGAAGAATTTATTAATCTTTTATTTGTAAATACAACATATTTTGTTTTTATTGTAAACATGTCATTCAAACATTGAAATTAAACTAATTATACAAAATAAAAAAACTTTTTATTTCTTATTTAACTACAAAATTGTAAGGGCTTAACTTTTCAGTAGGTATCATATTTGACATTGCTTCTAAAACCTCTTGTTGGACAACACTTTTGTTGGAACCTCCCTAATTGAAAGGTTTTCATTTGAGGTTTGCAAGGAAATTTGAACAACATTTTGAGCACTAATTGTTACATAAGACTCTAATAGCTATTAATACCCTTATGTTTTGAGTCTCTTCTTCATTTTAATGGTTATTGATCAACAACTTGAGATTCTTTGCTTATCCGTGTGGATTGAGTTGATTATTTGTGCACCATCTGCTTTTTATGTGCCTTTGGTTTAGAGTTAAAAGGTTGGTCTAAATGTCAACAAATAGTTTCACGGACATCCACATCGGATATTTCCACATTTTTCAACCTGGCCCCTCCAAGGGGTGGATCTTCTTCATACACTTGATTTTCCATTTCATTAACATCAAGAGATTATGTTCTAGGTTGTTTTAGGGAAAAATTAACAAACGGGTTGAAAGCATGTACAAACATACATATGCAATTTCTTTGACTATTTGTCATGCATATTTAAGAACATGGTCGACCTTTCTCTCCTAAACATAACAAAAAAAAATTATAAGTAAAAATTAATATTGAAGATATCTAAAGAAAAAATTAAAATTTTCAATTAAATACTTAGCAAGCACAAATGGATTCAAGGACTCTTCCTCCATACACACTGAAGCAACCCATTCCATTTTGTAACACTAAATTCAAAATTGTTCTGAGGGCCTTAGGGTTGATATCATAATTATAAAGTATTTGCTCCATAGGAAAAGGCATACCAATGCTTTGAACCAAATGATGGAAAGGTTTTTGATCTCAACACATCTTTTTTTATGTTTATGCATATTCGATTGAATAACAAGTAAGCGTAAAAGAACATCAACATCTTCATGACGGTATCCTTCCTCAAGGGCACTTCTATATTTACTGTCATGTATTGGTCAAATTTTAAACAAAACTTCAAAGAAAATTGGTACTTGTGTACTATCGCAAAGAGCTACAAAAAAACATCTTGATCACATAGATAGATGACAAGTTGGAAGCAAACCTTACAATTGAAAAGGCCCAATCTGGTCCTTTCCATATTGAATGTTCTCTTACAAAATTATATATTTTCAACACAAATGCCATTATCCACTAGTACCTTACTTGTGTTGGGATCCCCATCGATAATAGCTTTGATGTCACCAAACACCAAAAAAATTGCATACATGTAATGTGTATTTAGGAGGATTGCCTCCACCTTCATTATTTCAGGGTTAGTATTCTCAATCCACTATTGTAACACATCCATAAATGATTGGAATGAAGGCTCTAGCATAGGATTAAGCTTTATTTAAGATTTCTTAAAGTTTTTGTTCAACATGCTATCCAAAACCAAGAAAAACATGTTGCCATACTTATGTTTTTTTTTCTCCTCCTTTTCCCACTAATCATTCATTACATATGGCATGGGGTTTGTTGATGTAAGCTTTAAAAACCCATGGAATACCATAATTTCATGATAGATTTGACAACATTTCTTGTAATCCTAGCAGAATTTTGACATGGATTAAAAGTTTCCTCCCCCTTCCATTAGAAGAAAAACACGTATTTTCAATTAATCTCTACATCTAAATTTTAATTGCAAGCAATATTTGTGATGAAAATCCCCTTAGTCGCCTTGGATAAGTCACATGCGACATTATTCGCAAATGACAAGGGGTATTGGATGAAAAGAAAGTCAACAAATACAAGTTCATCCTTTGACTCCATTGTATTTGTATTATCATATGTGACAAAAATGTAACTATTTTGGTCATTATTGAGGGCAAATGATGTGTTGCCATGTGTCCCAATATCTAATTATTTAGAATATAATAATGATTATTATTATTTTGAAATAACATGGGATGTTCAATTCAAATGTTTGGATATTTCATATTACGACATGTGACCAATGTAAATATTCCATGTGGCATTTAAAAATGAATATAATACAAAATATTAATATTTGGTTGGTTGGTACATAAGTAGGTGCCCACAAACTTAGGCTACATATCTACCTACTTATTTAAACAAAAAAGTAGGTAGGTAAGTACATAGGTCGACCTAGGTGGATAGGTCAAACTAGGTATTTACCTAGTTAAATAAATATGTAGGTTGGGGAAGTAGGTAGTTTGAAATTGCTATAATTTTTCTTTTTGTTTTAGGTTATGCATTTTGATTGATTCATCTCATATGCACAATTTTTTTAATGTGGAACTAGATGACCACACCCTTCGTTTATATAGTGTTCAAAATAGAAATGAAGAACAAACAATATGGGACAAGTTTTGAAACTTCCTCCCAAACTCAATTGCAACTCCAAAAATTTCCTCATGCCTTTCGTTCTTAGTTTTGAAAATTCTAAACAATTCAAGTACATGCTTCACTAGATACTTAGATAATCATTTAATTAATAATGATTAAATTTAATATATGTACATATAATATAAACTACACACGACAAATATTAAATATTAATTATCACCTACTTAAATAACTAATAACTTATTAATATTTAATTAACTAGTTATTTAATTATTCACAAGTTGTCAATAAAGAACTCATAGATAAATAAATAACTAAATTATTTTAAAATATTTCCTTACTTTTAAAAGTTTAATCAAATTATTAATAATTTCATTAATGTAAAAAATATGATTATAATAAAAATAACTATTATAAATATTTATTTTCAAATTATAAATAATGAACGAAAATTTGCTATTAAAAATTAAATTCCTTCACAACTTATTTATTTAAAAAGTAATCTAAAATTAATAATAATTATTATTATGTAGTTAAATTTTTTATTATGAAATTTTATATTAGTCAAATAAATGATTATTTTCTTCTCAAAAATATTAATTATAAATACTATAATATGTTGAACATACAAATTTTTTTCTTTTAATTACCGTTAAATTATTTTTAAATTATTTTTATAAATAATTAATTATGGAATTAAAATAAAATAAAATAATTGTATAATGATTCCTACAATTACAATCATAACATTATAAAATTTTCAAATTTTAATTCAGATATAAAGTTATAAATTACAGATTGTGAATAATTATGTCCAATAAGAAAATAATTATGCATACACTATAATTAATTATTATATGAAGTAATTAAAATGATTTTATGTTGCAATAGAAAATTAATTATTATTTTAATTTTTTATGCTTTTATTAACAATTTACTATTAATAAATAAATAATGAGTAATACACATAATTATTTAGTGCATTTTTTTTACTATAGTACTTACATCAACTTTATTAATTAATTAAAGATTATTATAAAATTTCCAAATAAAAATATTAATTATAAGATATAACTTTTCAATTATGGAAATAACTAACTAATTATTAATAATTAATATATTGTAGCAAAATAAATTAATATTAAAAATCAGTAATGAGTAATTATTAACTATCAATTATAAATATTAAAAATTAAAAATTAAAAAATCTAATAATATAATGAAAAAGGAGCTTATGTTAATTATTTTATTATAATTATCCCCGTTATTTTTTCATTTTTATATTTAATAATGAATATAAATATAAATGTTTAACAATAACAATGAAAATAATTGAATTATTATTGTAGCTAGTTGGTAGACAAGGTTAGTTATATTATTATTATTATTATATATATTGTTACATCATTTGAAATAATTATGATTTATTGAAATTATTTTTTATTTTTCAAAAATAAAATAAAATTCTTAATAAGTACATTAGTCCTTTGAAATAATAATATTATTATTTCAAATTTTAAATCTAAGATAATATTAAATTTTTTTAAAAATTATATCCAATCAATAAAATAATAATAATAAATATTAAATATCATTCTTAATATTTAAAAAATTATAATAAAATAGTTTGGATAAACTTGTAATATGGGCACAATATATTTAGTAAATATCTTATGTAAAACTTTAATATATTCAAAATATACATATAATATAACCATAATATCAAGGCCATTTATGCTAATAATAGTAGTTTAATACATATGTAATATGGTTGTTCATATACATTCAAAGTACATATTTGTAAATTTTAATATACCCAATTATATTCGTTAAAATACACAAAATACACCTTTGTATATTTATAGGGCTATAACTAAATTGGTCATGTTTGCAACTAATGGGACATAAGTTGTTATTCTTTGATGAAAACGAAACTAAATGTTGTTCACACGAAAAGTTGAAAACCAAAATAATCGCAAACTAGTTGTAGTGTAGTTACAAACATGACCAACACAAGAAATAATTGCAAAAATGTCCAAAGATACTAAAAATGATTAATAGTTACATGTAGTCACAAATAGAGTGGTTACATTTTGGCCTATTTTTACTAATGTTCGAATTTTGTTAACCTTTCCCGCAACATGAACTCATGGTCCAACAACCTTTGTGCAAGGGTGACCATTTAGAATTCACAAACTCTAACAAGACAATTAAATGTGGATTTTCCAATTGATGTAACTTTCCCCATAGGCAATTGACCAGTTCCATCCAAAATGTTTCCATTTTCCCATTCCCAGAAGATGGTCTCCCACAATGCATACATTCTATCTAGCAACATCAATATGTTGAGGCACTCCTTTATTGATTTCACTTTGAACATAGAGTGAAAAGTACTTTCAAAATCTTGCAACCATATGCATGTTCTTTTCAAGCATTCACAAAAATTCCATGCATGAAAAAAAATTTGAATCCTCTTTGCAACAAGTTCCAATTTTAAAAATTAGTGAAATTTACCTTATATTCCTCACTCTTCCTATGTCTTTCATCAATATCTCTTATTCGATGATTGTACTCAATCCATATGAAGTTTTCCCCATAAGTTGGGGATGTATCCTTTATTGCCTTGGCATTATTGAGCACAAATGACATCTCGCATAGCTTCACAAGATTTTAAGACCACACAACTATTTTTTGAAACGTAGAGTAATCATTCTTAATCTCCTTTAACAACTTTGGTCATTCAAAGATCTTTTGCAGGACAAAAGAAGCATAAGTATATTTTTTGATTCAAACCAATGAAACTCATCAATGACTTATAGGGGAAAATAGTTCAACTTCTACTTAAGTTTACTTTTACAACCTACAAAATATGTGGCCACTTAGAAGGAAGAAATTTGAGTTTTAAATATTCGCCCATGACTTTGGCTTGTCCTTTGCAATCTCAACCAAATGATTGGTAGCACAAACACCAAGCAAATGTATTCAAATGAGTTGTATCACACAATATTTATTTTTATTTCGTCCTTGTGTCTTTTTGAGAAAAGATGATACATAATCCATCTTGGTGCAAAAAAAATTGATGAATGAGAATTGTAACCCTTGCAATTGGTTTATTTTCGACTAGGAAGTAATCCCCATATTCCCCCCTTTTATTTTGTCAACTAGCTTACATTCGGCAACATTAAATGATTCAGGTTTTTTTGAAAGATAAGTCATCAATTATGATATTATCCTCTCCTTCCGCTCCTCTACCATCTTTTCTTTTTTGGCCTTCTTCGTTGGCTTTTGCATGGTTGTGGAGTGTTGAAGGTAGAAATTTAACATATTTTCCTTACCAAACATGTCATTGGATTTTGTTTCTTGCCGAATTTCATAGTTGATTAGATTATTACCATTGGATTTGGATAAATAATTTTAGAATTGAAACTTTTGGGATCATGCTAATTGTTTGTTCCACCATTTTAATGTAATTTTCTTCAAAGGTTGTACATGGGGTGTTTTGGAGTAAATTTTTTTTTGTCATACTTTTGTACATAAAATTTCTACAAGTTTTTATTTTTGGCAAGGTCTTTTAAATTATATTTGCTTCAAATTTGTTTGTATAAAAAGTTTATGAGTTTTTTTTGATTAATTTTATAGAAAATTATTTTAGTTATTTGCTTATCCAAGGATAAAAAGAAGATTTTATCTTTTTTTCCCCATATTATCACATCAAAACTCAATAGTTGGGTGAAAGCACACTATGGTGGTACATTTCGGGTAAGAAAATCTCCTTGCTTTTTAATACATTTTGTATTATTTTGGAGGGATATTTTTTTTCATTTCATTTAATGTTTTGAAAAACACTAAAAATGATTTTTTGACACAAATCTTCCCTTGCAATTCTTGTTATCTTTCAAATGATAGTGTTTTTTCCAAAAACATTTATGTATTCACACACTTACACTTATTTGAATGAAAAACTTCATCCAAATGCTTTTTGTGAAATCACACGAGTGGAACTTTTCATATATAATTGAAATGGGACAATGAATTCATATGTAATATATGATTGAGTACTTCATCAAGTTTGGTAATTGTTTAAATGGTTTTTGAAGTATATTTGCACTTTGCAGTATATCAATATGATTACAATTTTTTCATTAATATATTTTTCAATCATTTAATATCAATTTCAAAGTGGGATTTTTTCTAACAATCTTATTATTTGGGTTTTGAACTACCTTATTCCAAGTATTATTTGCAAAAAATAGTTTCAATATTAACTTGGTAGAAGTTCAAATAGATGTAGTTTCAAAAAGTAATATTTGTGACAACAATCTTTGACCACCGTAATGTGCTTTCACCTAGTTCACCAAGTGGCCCTAACATTTGGGGATCATACCATGAATATTAAACCAAAATTTCTAGTTTAATGTCTTTCCTTTTGGGAAAAATATTGGTTAGATCTATTTTACTTTATTAAAATAAATGTGGATTAGTTTTAGGTTTCATTCTTGAAAATATAAATAAATAAAACTAGTAGTTAAAAAAATTTCTAGTTGTTACAATATGCCAATAGTGTTGACAAGAAGCTTGAAAAAAAGAATGGAGTGGGTTTTGTAGGAAGGTGCCAATGTAAGGCATACAAGTAGCCCAAAGTGAGTTGAGCTACCAAAGATTGACATGGAGGAGGTTGCAACGTTTCATAGTGGGGAACAAAATGATTTGAAGGATGTTACCAAAAACATTGAAATGGAAGCTAGATGGCCTAATTGAAATAATCCGTCAAAATTGCAATGCATCAAGACTGAATTGAAAACTTTGTGAAAACCAATTTGGGACCTTATAAAAAATCAAGCTTTTTGGTACCATGAAACCATGGAGCCATTGTGGCAGAAACATGAAGGGAAAAAAACTTATACCTTTTCAACGTCAATGTTTGAAAGGAAAGCACAAATATGGCAAAATTTTTGAATGAAAGAACTACATTTTAGCACTAAAACTTGGCCACTTCAACATGGGAGTTTCAAGAAGTTGGACAAAATGGTTAACAACATGAACTTGAAAGAAATGCCATTGCACCATGTCTGTGAAGCTTGCATAGAAAGCAAACATCAAATGACATATTTTCCTCAAGATGAAGCGATTAGGGCTTTGAAGCTTTTGGAGGTTGTGCATAGCGATATGTGCAGATTAATGAAGACAACATTTCATGGTGGAGCACGATACTTTGTCACCTTCACTGGCGACTTTTGGAAAAAAACTCATGTCTACCTTTTGAAAGCAAAAGGAAATGTGTTTGATAAATTCAAGGCATGCAAGGCAGTGGTGGAAAACAAAACTAGCATGAAGATCAAGACCTTGTGATTTGACAATGGAGGAGAGTTTGTGTCCAAGAAGTTTGAATGTGGAATCTAACAACAAACAAGTGTTCCATACACATCACAACAAAATGGAGTTGCGAAACGAGCCAATAAGACCATCGTGGAGTGCATTAGGAGCATGATTCATGGACAAGGATTTGACTTGGAATTTTGGGCAAAAGCAGTGAACACAATGATTTACATCAAGAATCGATGGCCAACCAAAGCCTTTGATTCAAAAACCTTGCAAGAAACATGCACTTGTAGAAAGCTTGATGTATATCATTTGAGAATTTTTGGTTACAAAATGTATGTACACATTCCTGATGGAAAGAAAAGTAGATTAGAATCCTTACCTCGTGTGTTTTAAAGGTATTGTGACGGGACCAAAGCATATTGCTTGATGTGTGTAGAAACCAAAAGGATCATCAAGAGTTGAGATGTTGTGTTCCTTGAAAGGACGAAAAAAGTAGGTGTCCATGATAATAAACCCCTTTCAAAGCAAATAGAACATGTTGTTGTGGAGGAAGCCATAAATGAAGATGAATTTCAAGGTTGATAATTATACATCCTTGAAGGAAAGACTAGTGGAAGACGTGGAAGGTGAATCTACATCAAATTATTCTTTGAAAGAAGAATTTGTTCCACCACAAGATGAGGGTTTGAAGGAACCACAACAAGATGGATGAAGAGAAAGGCCCAAGATAACGTAAGGAATGGCCTCATGATTGGTGAGTTGCCACTAAAAAGGTGGAACATGCCACCATAGTTTTTTCAGAAGAACCTCAAACCGTGGAAGAAGCATTGAAAAGTTAAGACGCAAAAAATGAGAGATTGCCATCACAAGAATAATACAATTCTTTTTTGTTGTCAACAACACTTGGTCCTTGGTGTCACTTCCCAAGGGTAGGAAGCCCATTTCTTGCAAATGGGTTTCAAAATCAAGTATGGGGTCGATGGTGAAGTCGAACGTTTTAAAGCAAGACTCATGGTAAGAGGTTTCACCCAAACATTTGGAATAAATTACAATGAAACTTTTGCACTGATTGCAAAGTTTGTGTCAATTTGTTGTACCCTTGCACTAACAGCCATTGAAGACATGGAGATTCATCAAATGGACATCAAAACTACATTTCTCAACGGTGACCTTGAAGAGGAGATCTACATGGACCAACCTCAAGGATTCACACAAGGAAGCAAACATCTTGTATGTAAGCTTCACAAGTTTTTATATGGATTGAAACAATTTCCAAGAGCTTGGAACCAAAAGTTAGATGCATTCTTGAAAAACATCGAGTTTATGAGGAGTGATGTGGATTTTAGCATGTATGTTGTGTAAGTGGGAGATGTCAAATTTCTCATTATTGTTTATGTTGATGATTTCATCTTGGTGTGCAATAATAAAGACAATCTTTTACATGTGAAGGAAGACCTTCCTTGAAAGTTTGAAATGAAAGATTTTAACAATTTGCATTTTTTTTGGGCATGGAAATGGAAAGGGATCATGAGTGATGTTTTCATTACATCAACCAAATTAGTTATTTCAAGGAGATTTTCAAATGCTTCCACATGGAGGATTGCAAAGCCATTGGAGTGCCACTTGATCCCAAAACAAAATTGAAAAAAAATATGAACAAAGGTGTTGAGATGTTGAGGGTTCTTTATCAATAAGCTATTGGATCCTTGATGTGCCATGTTGTGTACTCGGGTTGGACTTGGCATACTCAATAAGCATGGTGAGTTAACACATGGCCAATCCAAGCTTAAAACATTGGATTGTCGTGAAGCGCATTTTCAATATCTGCAAGGCACCTTGCAATTCAAAATATGATTCAAAGGATTACCACCCCAAAAGATGGTTGGATATTGTGATGCGGATTGGGTTGGTGACCTTGAAGATAGGAAATCCACCATGGGGTTTGTATTCATGTTGGGAGGTGGAGCCATTTCTTGGAATAGCAAACAACAACCCACAATCCCTTTATCAACAACATAGGCTAAGTCCATGGTAAACATGCAAGCTACCAACAAAGCCACATGGATGACAAAGCTCATGAAAGGATTAACATACATGAAAAAAAAAAAGGTGATGGTGATTCGATGTGACAAACCAAGGTGCAATATCATTAATGAAAAATCCCACCCAACATGCTCAAACAAAACACATTGATGTTCAACATCACTTTGTTCGAAGGTGGATGCAAGGTATGGTGGTTCATTTTGTGTGTCATAATTCAGAATTCTACAAAGTGCAACATGCTTAAACACTTATGGAAAACAATATAACATGTTATTTCTCAATTGCATTGGTTTTAGATCACCAATTTGATTATGAAGTGTTTTATATAAATTCAAAATAATACATTCATGATAAGTTATGGACTATTGAAGTCCGAAAATATGGACTAGTTTAGGGTTCTGGAACGTTTTCAATTGAGGTATTGATCTTGATTTTCAATCCATATGATTATTAGTAACTAAGTATGAAATGAACAATGAAATAAATAATTCAAATTTAAAATACTTTTCTAAAAACATTTAGTTAAAAAAAAGTTATGGACTTTTGAATGGTCGAAATTGGACCTTGTTTTCAAAAGTCCCAATAAGTTTAATTTTGTCCTATTTTTCAATTTATTTTGTTAGAGGCCCATAGTTTTGGAATTTTTAGTTGGTTCACAGTTCATTTGGACTTTATTGATGTGCCTTCATGGTTTTTAGAATTCATCCATTGTGACGAATATGTGACAAATGATGTCATGATCTTGTTTCATAGGGCTTTATTAGGTTTCGAAGGGAAAAATGTAGGTCGTGAATGTTATTGTGTTCAACTTTGACGTTCTTATTTTAGGATAGAGTTATCATTTTTGGAAAGTTTTGTTCTTTTAGCATGTTACATTGTCCTTTGACAACTCATGAACTTTTTTCTTTTGGCATAATTTTTTTTGTTTGAGAAGGTTTTTTTAAAGAAAAAAATTCATGGGAAACTCTAGAGAGAAAGAAGGGTGCCTTGTACTAGTTAAAAGTTGTCCAATGCAAAGAATAAATGATGTAGAATGTCAACGACAATGTTGAGCTTGACAAAGAATAATTCGGCAAGTTTGGCTAAGAGAGGCTAAGAAAATAGCTTTTCAACAACATAAGGTTTTCGAAGATGCTTTAGAAATAGACCTAGATATGGAAATAAGAAGGGTAGTGCACGCCATTTTTCAAAACATGTCTTTTGATAACACATCATCACGGACATATAATGTAACATAAAATATAGGCACCATACATGTCCCAACATATATACACATTTGAAAACTAGCAAAATAGAATGTCCAAATTGTTACAAACCATAATGTTGTGTGTGCTAAAATAAATACAAACATAATTGTGTACCCCTTCAATGCCCCCATTGTGCACATTTTTACACATCCCAAAACAAGTTTCCAATCACTACCATATTCACTAAAGGTTAATCCATAAGGTAAACTATAACACAAAAGGCATAGATCTAGGAAGACGTAATTTTTATTATGTCTTGTCATCATCTAGCTTCTTTTGGAGCTTCTATCCGAGGGCTAAAGCTTGATGATGTTCATTTTGCTAATTAAACACCTCGTTGGTTGCCTTTAATATTGATGGTCTTGTGATTGCATAATTTGTGTTCAAATCATGTGCATCCTTTGGTGAATAAAAATTTCATTGTCCAAGAAAATTGCCAAAGTATATCAAGATAATTCATCACTCATGAAAGGCTTAGGTTCCTAGACTAGTGCATCAGATAAACAAGGGTGTTTAGTATGGTTTGTACTTGCACAATGCACTGAACATAGCTACTATTTTTGGTTGCATTGATCAACAAGCTGCTTGTGATGACAATGATTAAACTTCCATGCCATACCATGTGACACATCAACTACTTACATGCCAAATGAAGCCCACCCACAAAATGCATGTTAATTATACCTCATTTATTACAACCACACAAACATTTTTGCATGGGTAGATATTCATATAGTCTCTACTTGTTAAGAAAAATAGACATGTCCACAACACAGACAACCTCTTATGCTTCAACATCTTCTACAACGCTCAACTTTCCAAGCTCCAAGAAATTATCAAACAAGTGTCGACAATTCAAGGAGGGGTGGTGTTGTGATTAATCACCCAATGCCAACATAAACATGTTCCATGTTGAGTAGGGATGGACATTGCAACTTGCACATCATCTCCCAAGCTTGCAAAATTGGTGTAGGAACATTAGGTAGGCTTGGGGATTTTGAGCTTCCACCAGTTAGATTTCAAGTTTCAATATTTGTGAAGGTGAATATTGTTGCCCATCACAAACATATCCACTAGAGACTACAACTAACATTTTCGCACATCAATAACCAAAATGCAATGCATGGTTGCAACATCTCTCTTGGATGTCTCTATCTCATAATCTTCAATCAATAATTATGCTTGATGCAAGCTACCCATGGACACCAAAAAAAAAAAAAAACAATAAGGAACCGCAATGGTTGATGGTGTGACCTAACCCTAATAGGGATTGATTTTAAACAATTGGCAGATCAAATCCTAACACATTGTTGCACACACAGCCAGGGGGAATTTCATCATATGGACATAACAAAAACTCTAGGACATAACTCATGGGGTTGCATAGTTGGGATTTGAACACAATAGGTCTTGAGCAAGTGGCACTCACCTTGCATGACATTGTTAGCCTAAAGTTAGCAATCTTAACATCAAGCACATGGAAAAATTAAGCAATGACTTAACAAGATTTCAAGTTGTGAACAATGTGCAAACAAAAAGAAAAATAAACAAATTAAAGGCTAAAGTATATGTGCCTACATGTTGGAAAAAGCAAGGGCCCTCATCTTGTAGTAATTGGCCCCTTTCAATGATATTGTTCAAGAGCTCATCAACCTTGTTATATTTGGGAGAATAATTTCAATGTCACTCCACCCTCCTCATTCACAAACACTAAATAGAACCTAACAAACTAAGATGCAAGTTATTTGAATTAACTGGTTAAATTAGATACTTGCAAAATACATCAACGGTTAGTTATTTGACCAAGATACTGACTAAGAACCTTAAGGACTATATGAACACCACTAAGAATAAACAACAATGGGTGCTCATCGTTCTACAATAAGCATCAACCATCGTGCGACTCAAGTAAACGCTCATCATTCTACAATAAGCATCAACCATTGTGTGACTCAAGTAAACGTTCATCGTTCTACAATAAGCATCAACCATCATGCGACTCAAGTAAACGATCATCATTCTAGACTAACCATCGACCATCCCACAATTGAAGTTCTTAATTGAAGGCATAGTATGCGATGCAAAGTGCATTGTTCCACAAATGGTGGTGTGATTGGAAAGTGTAATGACCCCATCGCATAGTGATCTTAAGAGGTTGCATCTTTGTTTCAACATCTACAACAACATGATTGCCCAATAAGGCAATGGATCGAGATGGGGAGCAAGTGGGCGACCCACAACACGTATTCCCTTTGGGCCATCCAATGTAGGTCCAATGAAACGAAAATTTGTGGTGTTATGAGTAGCAACTAGCCCACCAAAATGGGACAACCACCATGGTTTGCCCTTGTTCAAAGTGTAAAGGTTGTAGGCGATGGGTGTCCACATCAACAATTCAAAAACACCTAATGCAACATGGAAGACATCCTTTCTACCGTGTTGGAAAGGCCTAGGGGATCTAGACTCTTTTGATGAGGAGTGGGTAGCAGTTACAATGTGGTCGACTTCCCAAAAACAAGGTCTAGCTACAAGGGTGTGTGTTTCCCGCACAATTGGAGGATTGCTAGACGAAGGCATAGACATGGAAAACTTATTAGTAGATGGTTTTTTGAGGTGGACCCATCTTCACCCATTGCACAAACTTGAGACAAAACCAAACACACCATGCTTGGGCCCACCACCAACCCATAGTTGGGGAGGTACAATGTGCTTGTGAGATGGTAGAGGCTATAGCAAGTGAGCATGAAAAAATTGGGCATGAAGAGGAGCACCACATGCCAAAAGACCTATGCATACTAGATGATGATGTGTTAGATGGTTTAGATGCCCTATAGGAGGCATGTGTACCTTTGTATGAAAGTGCACACTGCACAAAATTGGCAACGACAATGATGCTGATGAACATGTGTATTGTACATAATTGTTCAAACAAGTTTTTTAATGAATTATTTTCTCTATTATACAATTTTTTATTGCCTACATATAATACTTTATTTAATAACATGTATTATGTTAAGGCACTAACACAGCACATTGGCCTAAAATATAAGAAAATTCATGTTTGTAATGTTTGATGTGTACTGTATAAAGGACAATGTGCAAATTACTCTCATTGCCCAAAGTGTGGGAGGGCCAAGTTCAAACAAGTTGGTCACACATAAATGCCAAAGAAGATTTTACACCATTTCCCCATAATCCCAAGGTTGAAGTGAATGTACCAATCTCCTAGTATGGTTGAGCTACTACAGTGGCATGAAAAAAACAAAAGCACGGATGGGCTTGTGCGCCATGTAGCAAAGCATGGAAACACATTGAGAAAACATGGCTAGATTTTGCAAATGACCCATGAAATTTGAGGTTGACCATATCCACGAATGGGTTCAGTCCATTTTTAAAAAATTTGTGCCAATGGTCCCCATAACCTTCTTACATTCTAATTTACAACCTACCATTGTGGTTGACAACAAAGCGATTTTTCATGATGGTTGCATTGCTTATTTTGGGCAAGGAAAATGTTAATATGAGCAACAAAGACACTTTTCTCCATCCTGTTGTGGATGAGTTGATGATGTTTTGGAGATTGGGTGTCCAAGCTATGGATTTTGGCAAGCCAGAAGGTAGGCATTCCTTTACTTTCCATGGTATGGTCATGTGGACCATAAATGATTTCCCAGGCTATGGACTTTTATCCAGGAGTGTACACCAAGGCTACATTGCTTGTCCTAAATATGGGCCTCAAACCACTTTTCGACATTCAAATAGTTTGAGGAAATCGGTGTATATAGGCCACCATAGGTGGCTTCGACATAGGTATCCCTATCAATTACCACGGTTCAACAATGCTTTTGATGGGCATGCCAAAGAAAGAGGTGAGCCCCCTGTGGTAATGGGCAATGAGGTGATCACAAGGGGCATGGAATACCAATGGTGGATTGGAAAAGGGAAATCACCGGGGTCTACCAATGACCCTTCCAAGGTCCATGGGGTGAAGTAGTGGTTCTATTCTATGCCTTATTTCAAGGTACATATTATGTTGACTTCCTGGTGAAGTTGTTTTTAAAATTGTGTTTAGATGTTGCAACATAGTTGGCTACTAGTTTTAATTGGGTTACAAAGTATCACACAAGTTGCACAATAATGTTTATTGCAACTTGTGATACTAAATTGGTATTTTACTAGTTGCAACATAGTCTTGGAAGTGTCATGATAGTTCCAAGACAATTGTGCAAAGTTGGCAACTTGCTTGTTCTTAATTATGTGAATTAATTTGATCTGCTAAACTGCAGCATGATCTTTTGATCAGGCTTTGCATAGATGTTATGCATGTTGAAAAGAATGTATGTGAAAACATAATGTTGACCATATGTGACGAGAAAAACAACAAGGAAGTGAGGTAGGACATGGAGTTGTAAATTATATGTCCAAACTTATGGATTACCCGAAACCTACAAAATCCAACATGGTGGATGATGCCACATGCCAACTATGTGTTAAACGAGAGGGAACTTTCTACTTTCCAAAACCGATTTGCATCCCTAAAAGTACCATTCGACTACTCCTGGCAAAACATTTGTCAACCATGAGGTGGTCTAACATGAAAGCACATGATTGGCATGTGATCATGCAACAATTACTCCCATTATGCTTAAGGGGACTCATGCAAGAGAACACTTGAAAAATAATTATGTAGTTAAGTAGGGTGTTTTGACAGATATGTGGAAAAGTCATAAACCCTAATGACATGCCAATGTTCAAAGAGGATGTTGCAACCACTTTATGCATGTTGGAGATGGAGATGCCCCCTTTTTTCTTTGATGTGATGACACACCTTGTGATACACCTTGTTGAAGAAGTTGATGTGTGTGGTTTGGTCCACATTTGATGGATGTATGATGTAAAGCAGATGAACAAGGTTTTAAAAGGGTATGTGCGGTGCATGAAGCAACCCAAGGGGTGCATGGCTGTGGGTTATGCCGTGGGGTTCTTGACAGAATACATGCAAGATTTCAAGCTGGTGAGTCGAAGAATGTGGGATATAAAAGAAGAAGGTGTTAGTGGAGAGGTGTTAGAGGGAGCTGGCAAATCACCTTGTTATTCGAAACATTGCCCATCATTATGTCCTCACTAAAATAACTACAATGGCATGGTGGGTCAGGTAGACAATCTGACCCAACTTCCAGATGTATTCTAGTTGTAAACAAATAATAATAGTACTAGCTTAGTTGCAACATAGTGACAAAAATGTCATGCACTAGGACCTTATCATAATACTCAATCATATGTTAATAATCATTTTGTTGCATGAAAATGACCATTTTGTAGCCAGAGTCATCATATTGAGATTTTTAAAAAGTTGGAACTATGAAATTTCAATAGTTACTTGTTTATAAAGGAATATTAGTCACTTGTATTTGGTTATAACAAAGAGACTAATTGCATGTTAATATGATAATAGTTACAAGGAAGTCGCAACCGCATGCCCAATGATAAATTTTCCACACATTAAAGTTTAGACTTAATCATTTGGCTAGTCTTCAATAAATACAAGGCAAATAAGAAGGAAGCACATGAGGGCAGAGATTAGCTTCCCCACTTTTGTGGAATGGGTGCAAGATGCCGTTCGGGAACAACGACATATGGGGATGGCCATGGAAGATGCATTAAGTTGCCCACATTCAACAAAAGCATTAAGGTACCAAAGGATGAAGCATATGGTAATCACCTTCGAGTGAGTGATTGCAACATAAAAGGTATGGTTAGTTTTGATTGTGGGGTGGCATCAATGTTTGGCCAATGGCATGCACACATTGGTGATGAACATGCATCAATACAATATGTTGGTGTCTTTGAATCCCATAATAAAATTGAGCTATGGCGCAATCTCAACTCTAATCATTCTCATGCGATGTGCGTGGGTTTAAAATGGAAGTGATGTAAGGGGGAATCCAACTTATAAACATGATGAAGCGAGATTCCTACATGCAAATTCCCAATACATGATGGTGGAAGACAAATAACCATTTATTTTTCCTCCCCAAGCCCAACAAGTATTCTACTTAGATGAAGAACAAAAATCATATTGGAAGGTGATGATCCACAAAGAACCTCGATCATCTCGCACCACAATGGATGGTTCTTTCAATTCAAATGGCATTGATGATAGTGTGCCATGGTTAAATACAACCATGACACACCCACCCGTGCCCCAAGATGTAAACCTTGAGGGGGCCAAGGGGTTGTCCACAAAGGAATTGGCTTGTATCAATGAAACATTTAGTCATTTAGTGTAGAGAAATTTGAAGTGTATAAACAATGATATCTATACGTAGATATTCATAAACATTTAATACACCATTCCAATCCAACTTAAGGCTTGCATTTGCACTTTTAATGAATTACATAATCTATAGATCTTTTGATGTTATGAGTTGCCACATAGTTGACAATTAGTTCTAGATGAATTAGACATTCTAGTTCCAAAATAGTGGACAAGTAGTATTTATGTAGAGAAACAATAGTGGCATAATTAGTTGTAACTTAATTGTAATACTAGCCAATATAGTTAATGTTTAGTTGCAAAAAAGTTGCAAGTTCCAGATGCCATGGACCTTTTCTTAACCGTACATGTGGCATGATTGTACACATTGACATCATACACAGATTGCAAGGTAGTTATTCACTTAGTGCTACAATTACACAAGTTGCAACATAGTTGATATAACCATTTCGCTACAACTTGTGATCATGGTCAAACTATAGTTGACTATCATTGTATATACATTACATACATATGCCCATATACAGTCCAAGTTGCAATTGGATTACAACTACGAAATATTCAGATGTGGCATTTTAATTATCAATTCATCATATTTCCATAGTGTAGTTGTACCTTAGTTGCACATTAGTTCTGTGATGATTTAATTGTATGCCAGTTTAGTCTCTGCATACATGATTTTTCATAGTGTGTGTTGGCCACAATGTAGGCCACCTCAACATTGTTTAAGAACTATACAAACTTTATTACCATCAAGTTTGAGGAGCTTGCATCCTTTGTGGTTCCTACCATCATCTCACATGTTAGTTTTATAGGTGAAGATTCTCTCGTGATTGGGAGACTATCAAAACTAAACCTTTGGCAATAGCTTCTCAGCTTAATTTCTTTCGTCAAGCATGACAACTTCACAAGGTACAACTTTTTTATGTGGAATTGGTCCAAGAGCTCCGTATGTGATGATGTTTGTATTAATGCTTCCATTGCAAACAAGATCCATTCGCCTACAACCCAAGAGAGAGCTATATTAGGCACCCATTTGCTCGAGTTACTAGGGTTTATTGATGGAACCCTAGTTGAGATCCAGAAGCCTTGGAAGGACCAAGGTCACTAGTCTTGGTTTAATGGACAAAATAAAATCTATGTTATGAACAACACCATTACTCATGACCGCACATGTTTGTTCACCTACATAGATATTGAATACCCCAGTTTTTACCATGATGTCAACATCCTTTGGCACTTCACATTTTACAATGGATGTCGTCAATATTTTATTCATGAGGACAACTACTTTGAAGTTCTATTGGAAGATTTTAATTTCATGGGAGAAGAAATGTTTATAATGATAAGGATTGGGACATGAGAGGTAGCTCCCAATTCAAACCTAGATGCCATATAATCACATAACAAGATACACGTTGGATATCGAATGCAAGTGGAGTGGGGTATCAAAGGCTTGAAAAGAAAATGGGAGGGACTCATGAAAAGATTTGTTAGCACAAAACCAAAATTCAACCACCTTTTCCAATTTGTTGCTTTATTCACTAATTTCCCACATAAGAGGAGGAGGGACCTCACATAAAAGGTGATTGGTGAACACAGTCCTAATCCAGTAGACCACAAATGGTCCAAATATTCTTTTGCATTGAATTCTTGCTATCAAATTACCCTTAATTTCTGAGCTACTATCAAGTTGGAGATCTTCACCTTGTTTTTGTTAATATCCATCTTTGTAATTAAAAATGAAGTTCACTTAAGCGAAAAACCATAATTACAAGGTTCTTGGCTTGGAGTTGCAATATTTCCTGCTTTGTCATTGGATTTTCAATGGCGCCCACACATGGAAGTTAGTGGAGTAGATGACCTAATAATACAATTAAGGCAGTTTACATTTGTGGAACTACGAGAACTAGGAGTATCAGAAAATGTTGTTGGTGAAATCTCCCATATTATTATGTCTCCCATCAATGAAATCTTGCTTCCTTTTCAACACAATTCTTGTGGCATGGTGTTAATCACTTTTAATCATGCTAAAGCTTCATTTAATTGCAAAATTGTTTTATCAAACTCTTTTTCGTTAAAATTGCCAATTTTAAACTCTTTGAGAACATCCTGCAAATGATCCTTTAATGTGTCTTCCATAAATTGAAAATCAAGGTAGGCACCCACATAATTGGTGTAGATTAATTTCCACACCGTTGATGGAATCAATTGTGTCATATTCTTTTTGCCATTAGAATATGTGGTAAAATGAATGTGATAACTTGTGACCATAATACTTAAGTGCAAACATTTTACAATGGTTCCTTGCACTTTTCTCCCTCCTAGGTGTCGTTTTCTGTTCTTAGGTGGTTTTGTTTTTGCTTGTGTGACTTGAAAATCATCAACTAGTTCTTATGTTGCATCCATATTACCAAGCAATTTTGCCATACCTACCACACACAACCATAACATAAAAGACACACACTTTTAGACCCCCAATGTTCACTAGATTTTGTAGTACTTAAGGTTCAAAGAGATACATACCATGACTATGATAACATTGCCAAAGATATGTGTGCACAACATCAAAACGTGACATTTACGACTACAAAAATCTAGTTGTATGCATCATCTATGACTAGAGCTGGTTACATGATTGCCTAGTCCAAATGACCTGGTTGTAAATCCCACTAGTCGCATTAGTTGTAGCCACATTAACAACCATGGTTTGCCATGATTATAGTTGCAAAGGACATAGTCCTAAATCCAACGAGAGACAAGGTCGCCTCACAAAGTACCATGTGTCACAACTTTAAAAAAAACCAAACAAAATATATTTTTCTTTCTAATCAAATATTGCCTTGTTCTAGCCTTTTAACCTAGGGGACCTAGCCTAGGTAGCCTAGCCTAGGTGTTAAAAAATTTCATAGGCTAGGCAAGCCACCAAGGTATTTATCTAGGCATATAAATGATTAGGTGTCAAGGTGCCTAGGTGTTAAGGTTTGCAAGTGGGAGGACTTGAACTCCCCACCCTCCACTTTGAGGGAAATAACCATTGCATCACATTATTTATTTATGATAAAATCTACTTACCATTAATCTATAAACAATAACGTTTTTAGTTCAAGTTAACCTAACTCACCCTAGGTTGACCTAGGCTAATTTAGGCCTAGCCTTGGCTAACATAGGTTAACTTAAGCATTCCTAACCTAAATGTAAGCCTACTTACAATAAACTAACATAGACTTACATTAAGGTAAAATAGGCTAAACTTGGATAAATTCAGTTAAATTAGAATATTGAAGATAAATTTGGATAAATTTTGGCTAAACTAGAATATTGAAAATAAACTTTGCAAAACTTGGCAAAACATGGCTACTTGGGTTAAACATGGCAAAATTTGGCTAAACACGGTTATTTAGGTTAAATTTGGTTAGACTTGGCAAAACTTAGCAAAACTTGACAAAATTTAAATAAATTAGGCTAAATTAGGATATGGAAAAAAAAAAGGCTCAACATGGCTATTTAGGTTAAACTTGGTTAAACTTGGTAAAATTTGGTTAAACATGGTTATTTAGGTTAAATTTAGTTAAATTCGGCTATTTAGGTGAAATTTTGTTAAATTTGGCAAAACATGGCAAGACATGGCTACTTAAGTTAAACTTGGCTAAATTCGGCTATTTAGGTTAAACTTGGATAAATTTGGCGAAACATGGCTATTTAGGTTAAACTTGGCAAAAATTGGCTAAACATGGCTACTTAAATTAAACTTGGCAAAAACTAGCTAAGCATGGCTACTTAGGTTAAACTTGGCAAAACTTGGCAAAATTATGTTAAACTAGGGTATTAAAACAAAATTTGGCAAAATTTGGTTCTTTAAGTTAAACTTCGTTAAACTTGGCAAAAATTGGCAAAAATTAATTAAATAAAGCTAAATTAGGGTATTGAAACAATACTTGGCAAAACTTGGTTAAACATGGATATTTAGGTTAAACTTAACTAGATTTGGCAAAACTTGAATGAATTAGGCTAAATTAAGGTATTGTGGTTAAACATGACTAAACATAGCTACTTAGGTTAAATTTGGCAAAACTTAAATAAATTAGGCTAAATTAAGGTATTGAAGCTAAACTTGGCTAAACATGGTTACGTAGTTTCAAATTGGTTAGATTTAGAAAAACTTGGAAAATTACACTAAATTAGGGTATTGAAGCTACATTTGGTTAAACATGACTATTTTAAAATTAAAATTGGTTAGATTTGTCAAAATTTAAATAAGCTAGGCTAAAATAAGGTATTGACATTAAACTTGGTTACATTTGGTTAAACATGGCTATTTAGGTTAAACTTGAATAGATTTGACAAAACATGGTTAAACTAGGGTTAATTTTTATTACATTTACTTCAATTTGGTAAATTTGGTTTCTAAAAAACCAGTTTAAATTGGCTAAACCAAGCTAAATTAAATTATTTATATTTTGCTAGGTTAAAATTAAGGTATTTGAATTAAGATAAATTAAATTATATTAAGTTATGTAAATTGGGCTACATTAAAGCAAATTAGACTAAAATATGTTATTTATGCTAAATTAAGTTAAATTGTGTTAAAGTAGGTCAATCTAGGTTATGGTAAGGTGAACTTAAGCATTTGTTTGTCCATTTCAAACCTAATTGAATTTGGTTATACTATTTCAAATTCAAATATTGTTTCAATATGAATACATTAATTTTGTAGTCATATTTTTAGTCTTAATTATAGTCGTATGTATAGTCATGTAGTCATAATTTTGATTAGAATCATTAAGATGGTAGCAATTAAAGACCACATATGACTACATGACTATCTTTGGACATTGGTTAGAAGATGTCCTTGTCATAAAAACCAGATTTTGGCGTTGTGGTGCAAAGTCACCATAGTGTTTCCCAAAGTTGCAAACCAAAAACCAAATTCCTTCAAACATTTGCAAAGTTCCCATAATGAACTCCATAACCATAAACCACATTCTTAAAGACCATAAATTGAGTTGCCATAGTGTAAAGTTGCAAACCCAAAACCATGTTTTTGGGTACATGTACATAAACTTCTCCAATTTTTTCCTAGAGTTATAAAACATTTGATTGCATTAACAGCCCCAATTCAAACCAAAACATTTTAAATTTTCCTTTTGAATCAATGGTCAAATAAGAAAAATAACTTGTAGAATCTTACCTTACAATTGTAGATAAAAAATGGATACAAATGTTGGCATAAACATGGATTTTTTTAGACCTTAAGCATACCCATTCTATTACTTTAGCCTTACAAACCAACTAACTATTTCAAATATTAGCTTAAAGTATTTCACAAACAAAAAAATGTAAGGTGCAAATTCTTACCTTGAAGTTGTACATCAATTGTTTAAGGATCCAAATGCTAATTTCAGTCTATCACATGAAGTATAGACTAGTCTATCACCAATTGATAGAAAGGTAGATTCTTACCTTGCATGATTCGTAGACTAAAAAACTAGAATCCAACTGTTAATTTAATTTGAGTGCATTCAAATTAGAGGCATTATTGACTCAAAACCCAAATATTTTTAAGACCATCAACCTCACCAAAATTCTAACATAAAAAGGAAAAAATCTTAACTTGCATTTGTAGATTAGAAAACCAAGGATCTAACTACTAGTTCAATTTGAATGCACTTAAACATGAAATTTGACTAGCTTGGCACCCACAATTGAAAACCCAAACATTCACATACCATGAACTTCACTAAATTTTAGTTCTTGAACATTAAAGGCATATTCTTACTTTGTAGTAAAAACCATAAAACCAAATTTCCAAATGTTGGTTTAATTTAAATGTAATCAAATATGAGGTATTCATTAGTTTGTCATATTTATGACTTAAAACCCAAATGCTCATCTGACCATAAACTTCACTATAATTTTGACTTTAAAAATTAAACGTAAATTCTTATTTTCAAGTTATAATGAAAAATACCAAGGATCCAAATGTTGGTTCAATTTGAATGTAGTTAGACATGAAATATTCACCAATATGCCATGTCCATGATATATAACCCAAATGTTCATTAGACCATGACCTTCATTATAATTTTGACCTTGAAAATTAATGGTAGATCTTACTTTCAAGTTATAGCGAGGAAAACAAAGGATCCAAATGATGGTTCAATTTGAATGCAAACATACATGAAATATTCATTAGTTTGCCATACTTGTGACTTAGAACCCAAATGTTCATTAGACCATGAATTTCATTATAATTTCAGCCTAAAAAATTAAAAGTACATTCTTACCTTCAAATTATAGTGAAAAGAACCAACAATCCAAATGTTGGTTCAACTTAAATGTAGCCAAACATGAAGTATTCATTAATCTACCATACCTGTAACATAAAACCCAAATTTTCATTAAACCATGAACTTCATTATAATCTCAACCTAGAAATTAAAAATAGATTATTACCTTCAAGTTACAATGAGGAAAAACAAGGATACAAATTTTGTTTCAGCAATTAGACATGGGGTATTCACTAGTTTACCATACCCATGACTTAAATCCCAAATGCTCACTTGACAATGAACTTCACTATAATTTCGACCTAGAAAATTAAAGGTTGATTTTTACTTTCAAGTTGCAGTGACAAAAACCATGGATCTAGATGTTGGTTTAATATGAATGTAGCCATACACGGGGTATTCATGAGTCTACCATACCCATGACCCAAATGTTCATCAAACCACAAACTTCAATATAATTTCAACCTAAAAAATTCTTACCTTCAAATTATAGTGAGGAAAACCAAGGATCCAAGTGTTGGTTTTTAAATTATGTATTGAAAATTAAGCATTTTAATTGCAAATTAGAAGAACATCCCAATGATGCACCTCTTGTGAATAACATAGATAATGTAGGATAGGAGTAGATGGAATGTTTTTCAAAGATGTAGATCAAATTTTATTTATTTATTTGTAACCCAAAAATCATGTTAAACCCAATAATTACATAATGTTACATAGGTGCCTAGAACTACAATATGGGCTTTTCATCTTTGGAGTTTTTTTGTTTGAGTAACCCTAAATTGGGCATCCAAACAAGAATTTGGAATGTCAAATTCAAGGTGTAGTTGTTTTTTGACTGAATGTTTTAAAGCCCTAATTAGATGATTGATTGACAGTAAGATTGTCACCTTTAACAATTTCAAGGGCATGCCACTCCACCCTATCACCAACAACCTTATACCAATTTTTATAAATTTGGTGTAGACGTTAAAACAACAATGAATTCTTGTGGAATTATAGGTGTGGTAGAATCTGGTCTATCACAATTAGATAAGGAGAAACAGAAGTAAGGTGTGTATAAGGAAATGTTTAATTTTCTAGGATGTTTTTTGGAAATGCACATGTTGAGGGTTAGATGGGAATGTAGTTTTGGTACTACTAAAGGTTCACTACGTTCATGCTTGAGTGATTTTAGGACCCACGCATTAAGCATGCCATGTTTTTAAGAGTTGACACAATTTGTGCATCCTTTCACAAAGTTTGTAGCAAATGATTGACCAAGACCATAATGTCAATAAACAAGTTTCCCATAGAAAAAGTTCATGAAAATAATGATTATAAAAGATGTCTTGATCTTTGTCACTTGCCTTGGATTCTTCTAGACACACCGTCACTTTCTCACTTTCAAGCATAGTCCTAAAGTTTTCACCTGCTATGTGGGTGGGCCTTCAACATTGAATACCTATGAAGGCTTCTACATTTTGGAGGTCCTTGTGCTCAACAATGTTGTTAGGTCTTTGCACTCAACAAGATTACTGCAACCTACACCTCTCTTATGCATGAGGCTCTATTGCAAGTTGCCTCTTCACCACACTTGGCACCAATGATCTTTTGTAACCTAGTCCACTCAATAAATGAAATCGCAAAAAAAAATCTTCACATTTGTAGAAACTTACACTTGAACATATCAACAATCACAAAAGCAAGCTCAACATTCAAACAAGTTCACACTTGCGATGAAACACAAAAAGCTCACACAAGTTTGAAACCCTAATGCGCACAAGGTTGTCTCATGGTTGGTTTTTTCAATGGGCACAAACACAACATAAAACTAGTTTGATCTCCACTTTGAGTCCAAAATCCAGTTTCATGCCCCCTTGCAAATCCTTCTTAATTCTTTGCGCCCAGTTTTGGGTTACGTGCCTAATTTTCACGAAACTGTTGCTCGACTCCTGTGGCCAGTTCGCATGACTTTAAGGATAACTTTGATGTGTTTCCCAATTAGGTACGCTAGGAAATTTCTGGCGGATCTATAAGCGGGGCAAAATCCTCTCTTTGTCTACTACACACACACGTGTCCTGCCTTGGGGCCGAGGAGATGGAAATCTTAGGGCTTTTTCTGTTGCATTGCTAGGGGTGAAGGGCCACGTCATTGTGACAACAATCAATGGATCAAAATCCTCGAGCCAATGTTGTAGGCTGCCCAAGCGAGGGTGAAATGAGTGGAGGCTCGTTTGGAATGAAGCAGAACCAAGCACAAAGGTTCGAATGTAGAACCGCACACCAAACGCAGAAACTGTAGACTCACCAAATCATCGTTTCAGTGTTGCTGACTACTATTTTGTGTTGCACTTGTGATAAATCAGTTGCTTGCCAGTCGAGTTCTGTTTCCACATTGCGAAAATTGGGCGTACTACACCGTAACTCAGCACACAAAAAATCCAGTCTGCACACAGAAAGAGAGAGAGAGAGAGGAAAAAAACAACACCTGAGGTTTAGATATTTCTTATTGGAGAATTGCAATCTACATGGTGGTTTCGTATCGAGATTTCGATTTCCTCTGCAGTTGTGGGGTTGTGATTGTAGCTCCCAACTACTCTTCGTGATTGCAACTCTGAGGATACATAGGGGTATCAATCTGCAATTGCGACTCTTGAGGTTTGAAATGGTAATAATAAGGGGCGATTGCAGGTATGGAGTCACTCTATAATCGTGTACTACTGGGATTTGCAACTGCAAAAGAAATGGTTTGCTAGTGGCGGGTGTGGAAATCCGGTGAACCACAGTTCCTGATCTACATCTAATCGTCGCTGGACGCAATCGGTACTTCAGTATTCCGCATCTCTTCTTCATTGGGTTTCCTTCAGCATCCTCCGTAGAAGAGTTTTTAGAAGTCTAAAAATCTCGCAAAAACTCGCAGAATCAGAGAGCAGGAAGACTGACAGACTGCAGAAATCCGGTGAACCATTTGGTCCTAGCGGTGATCTTAGGGCTCCATAAACCATTGTGTTTGAGTTCGAAGCGCAGGAGGAGAGAGAGACTCTGTGTGTGCGCGTGCGCGTGCAAGAGAGGAGGGAGACAGAGAGATGTCAACGGGGTTGTTACCTATGGGGTGTTTGGGAGCGGTACGCTGCCAAACCTCCGGAGCTGAACGATCAGCAGCAGTACCCAAACGTCGAGTACTGGTGATGGGAGGAACAGGACGCGTTGGAGGTTCCACTCTCCGTGCATTGGCCACCGTTCCTGATCTACATCTAATTGTCGCTGGACGCAACCGGTACTTCAGTATTCCGCATCTCTTCTTCATTGGGTTTCCTTCAGCATCATCCGTAGAATTTTTTTTAGAAGTCTAAAAATCTCGCAAAAACTCGCAGAATCAGAGAACATGAAGACTGACAAAGTGCCCCAAAAAAAGAAAAAGAAAAAGAACAAGAAACGCACTAGCGTAAAGTCTTCCAACAATGTATCACTGAAATTTGCACTGATGAGTTGAGGATACCACTTGTCCCCACAGCAGCAGAGCATGAGTTACACAAGGTTTGTTTGTTCTTCAGATGGCGGGCACCATTTGCCTGTTTTATTCTGAAGGGATTGTGCCATGTACTACTTTGTTTAGAGAGAAGGGGGAGGCACTAGCTGCAGAGCTTGGTGGAGGAGCTGAATTTTCCCAATTTGACATTGATAATGCAGCTGCATTGAGAGCAGCCCTCAATGGTGAGCACACAGTTTCCTCAAATCTTTTGGAAGTTCTAGATATATTGCAAGCCTTAATTTTTTTGGGAAAATGCCATTGGGATGTAGTCCTCATCACTGACGAGGTACAAAGCAAACTATAAGAAAAATAGATGAACTTCAAGATGAACTATAGGAAGAAGAGTAAGTGGTGCTATCTCCAATAGGAGCTCTACACTATGATGTTGGTAGAACTATGAGTGCACAACATTCCCATTTTTATGTGCACATCAACAATGTGAGGAGTTCTGCTTCAAACGATTTGGTTTAGGGTTCCAATTGATAGTCTCTGCTGTCCTGGACAGATTGCCTGCCAAGATTGTTATGTAGAAAGAAATGGGGACTCTTTCACTCGGATTGTTGATTAATAGCTCTGAGTGCAGCAGAATTACAGAGAATTATAATACGGGGACAGATGGTAATTTTGTACTGGGACATGTGGTGGTAAATGTTTCTGTTGTTAAGATTAAAATCATGTATTGTGTTTTTGCTTTGTAGGAATGGACCTTGTAGTGCATGCAGCAGGGCCTTTCCAGCGTCGAGAGGAGTGTTCTGTGCTGGAAGCAGCCTTAGACACAAATGTGAAAAATTCTTTTACCCTAAAACTGGTTAAAGGTTTTTCTGGGTTCATTTATAACTGAGAGATGTAGAAAAGACATAGCATTTGTTCTACAAGGACATAGCAGTTGCTTCCACATTCAAAGATCTGTAGAGATTGAAGGATGACCTTGCAAGGATGCAATTGTTGCTACAAATTGAGCTTTCTGAATTTTAGGGTTTGTTGTGTTGAAATAATAGTTATCATGTGCTTTTTGGTGACAATTTCTTTTTCTTTTTCCCTCTCATTCAGACAGCATACATAGATGTGTGTGATGATAAGGAGTATTCTAGGCGGGCAAAGAGCTTTCATCAGAGAGCTATCATGATGCAAGTTCCAGCAATAACTACAACAGGAATATATCCTGGAGTCAGCAATAGTGGGTTTCTTCAATCAGATACCTACTCAAGAACTTCAATGTCTTCCTGGTTTTTAAATTTGAAGCTAACCATATTTCTCAAGAGTTGTGCAATTGACATCATATCCAAGGGCTAAGCATACCTGGTTAAAAACATGGCAGTAATGGCAGCAGAGCTGGTGCGTTTAAATCGGAAATCATCTGACAATGGCTCCACAACCAGCAGCCTACCCAAGCGAATCAGGTTGACTCCTTGGAAGTAGAGTGCTCTCCTCCATTTCACCTTCTATACATTTGTGTTTTCTTAGGTTGTGGGATCAAATTTCTTTTTATCCCTTCTCCTGACAGCTCCTTTCAGGTATTCATATTACACAGCAGGATCTGGTGGGGCAGGACCCACCATTCTTGCAACCAGCTTTTTGCTGTTGGGCGAAGAGGCAATTGTGTATCAAGATGGTACTGCATCTGTACTACTAGTTTCCAAACTGATTTGTATATGGGTAGACCTTGCATGTCGTATTGTTGACCTTGAGAGTCATTACGCCACCTAAATGTCCTTTGCACTTAAGACAGATGCCAGTCATAGATGTTGTCAGAAATTTTCGGTTGCAAGATCATTCAAGAGATGGTGCTTTCTCCCGGTTGAAGCACAAAAAGCTGTTGGGGGCTTAGCCCTTAGACAATGGTGGCTTCTCTCTATTTGTGTGAGCTTGTGTGTGTTGTAATTTGGTTCTTTTTAAGATGAAAGAAGTTGCTTGCTGGGTTCATAATGTGCACTTGTGTTGGCAGGGAAGGAAGTCAGGTTGAAAGCATATAGTGGAAGACGTGATGTGGACTTTGGAAAAGGAATTGGTGTCAAACCTGTATACCTTCTGTAGGTCTCTTCACACCAATCTCACTTCTGCTCCTCTGCACCTGCATACACACTCTCTTTGTGTGAGTCTCAAGGACAACATCTAAGGCATGGAGAAAGGTCTTAATCTGGCAAAGTCTGAGTTTGGGATAGACTTTGTGGTTGAGAGATGTGGTGTCTGAGTCTGCAAATTGGTCAATGAGGACATCTTTCATCTTCCTTCAGGATTCCTGTCTTATGTATTGTGAGGGCAAACCTGGGATTTTGGTTGTGGCAGCAATCTACCAGAAGTGACTAGTACACATGAGGTCCTTGGGGTGCCAAGTGTGAGTGCACGCTTTGGCACTTCACCACATATTTGGAATGTTGCAATGGCTGCTGTTGCAGCTCTGGCTCCCAAGGTGAGAGATCTGTAGACATGTTTTCATCAATGTTGGCACAATACTGATTCACCCAGTGACATTCTGGTCATGTATCCATTGATTTAAAAGTACATATGATGGCAGGGATTTTTGGAAGATCGGAGCAAGGTAGAAACACTTGTTCGTTGGTCTGATCCATGGGTGCGTGCTCTTGATGGCATTGCTGGTGAACGCATGTCAATGAGGGTCAGCTGCTACAAACCTCCCTCTGTTGTTCTGGAATTCAGTCATTGTTCTTAAGCCTTGAATCTTGCACAAACACAAAGTGTAAGTGTTGCCGTTTGGTAGGACTGCTCAGGTGGACTTGGACTGTCAGGATGGACGAAAGGCAGTTGGAATTTATAGCCATAAAATGCTCTCTGTGTAAGCTACCATGTCTGTCCTTTCTAGGTCAGTCAGTTCAAAGTCTTTCATAATGTTTTTCACAAGACAGATCTGGCCCAGTTCCAACTTCCCTTGTTTGCAGAGAGCATTAAGGAATTATATTCTGCATAAGCAGATTTGTGGATGATTAGGAGGCCCACTTGAAATTTGTTGCTAGTTGAAAGAAAAATCTTCAGTTGTAACTGCCAGACAAATAGAGATCGCTTATATAGGTCCTTTCTTTCACCAAATATTTTTCCTTGAAAACTAGCACTTGCATAGCATTTCATGTTTGAGTTGGAATGGCTGACCTTTTTGTCATGCAGATGTGTAGGAGTAGCTGTGGCAGCATTTGCCAGAGCAGTTCTTGAAGGAAGTGCTCAACCTGGTGTCTGGTTTCCAGAGGAGGTACAGAGAGTCAGGGAACCACTATATCAAACCAAGAAGTCCAGGCTTGGATGCTAACATGCTTCATTTTTCAGAGTGAAGTAGTACTTAAGAATCCTAGCAGAAGTGGTTCTGTCTCGAGGCTTTTGCTACGCTTGCTATTTGTTCAATCAATTTTGGAAAGAGACTTCACCTCAAGTAGGATGTTGGGTGAGGGGACAGGTGGGAGGCATAGCTGAAGATGCAAGACTGAAGCTGCTGGAGCGAGCTTCCAAGGGCACTCTTCAATTTGTCATGAACAAGTCAGATTTCTTTCCATATTCACAGATTGTCAAAAGAGATGTGTGATTAAAACACTACATAAGAAAACCTACTTGATACTGAATTGTTCTAAGAACAAGGAACTCAGCTTTGCTAGAACAATGAATACTATGTAGCTCAAGAACCATTTGTTGGGAAGGAATGTTCTAAGTGCATCAGAACATAAATCTTGACACATGGAGAACAGGAGTGCAGATTGCTCACATGTTTCCTTGTGATTGTTTCGGAGCAGATCCCCATGGATGGTTGAAGCTGACCCCAAAGAAGTGGGTTTTGGTATCTATCTGCAATAGCAAATCTAAATACTCAATTTGCCATAGCCCATTGAGGGGCTTGGAGATCAGCTGTCAGTATTTTTATCATTTGGTGTCTTGTGGAATTGTAATCTCCATGATGAAAGTCAGAGCAATAACAGATGAAGGTCTATTACCTTCAGGTGCCAACTGGCAAACATCTGCTGTCTTGGACTCATTTTCCACTGCTATGTTCAGTAGAGGATATGTGAGGTCTACTTTATACTGTCCATTTTAATTTTTCTGCAAGAGTTAACCAAACCTTTGTTTTATGTTATGTGACAGTTTTGTGTGAGGAAAGGACAATTTTTTTTCAATAGGTGTTTCATTGCCTGCATAGCTAGTGTCATGATAGTCACACACCAGAAAGCTCAAATGCCACAAAAGAGTGCAGGATGGGGTTACCAGCCATTACAGGCTTCATTGATAATAGGAAAATTTTCATTTTGTGGAAAAAACCAGTCAAAGGTATTGAGTATTAACCCTGTGCCTAAGAAAGGATGACCTTGCTTAGGATAGCAATAGGTTTTCTGTCTGCCATGGAGAAAATCACAAGTCAAGTAGTGAAGTGTAGCAAGTCTATTTGCCACTCTGCTTTTCACAGGCAAAGCAAATTGACAGTACAGAGTGTTGCTGATCCCCCCCCCAAAGATATACACCACATTTCAACCTGTTGAGATTCCTTAGACAGGTACTTGCAGGCTCCAAGAATTATATTCCCCTTATCGGAAAAATTATAAAGTTAGAAACTCACAATTGATTGGTGATTGCCAACTCTGCCAAAATCCAGTGTTATAATCTGGCGAAACAGGATTCAGACCAATAACCTGTGTTGCGACAAAATGCACTAGTCCAGATGCATGGCCTGGGCTTATTGACATGCCTTACTTGGTACCTACATATATGTGTTACTTTGGAAAGCAAACATTCACAGAAGTTGGCTCTAAGACAACAACAGATCACTCACATTCTTCCATGACTCTTGAACCAAACTCTTGCTTTGCTCTCTTGATTTTTGAAAAGCTCTCCACAAAATTATTTGAGTCATCAATAAATTAAGTTCAGACAGCCATGCTCAGTTATATTCTGGTTGTCGTGAGTAGAGTTTATCAAACAAAACATAACTTTCCACCGAGCTTCTACTATGTTTGGATACATTGCTGCATACTTCAGTTTTTCTTGCTTTCTCGGAAACTTTTTGTGCTCATATGGTACTTGCAACCCAAAAGATATGCCTGTGGCTACTATTTGTTTTTCATGTTTGGGTCCCACTTGATAGATGAACTTCTCAGTATTTATGATCTTACTGTCCTCAATATTTTGTAATGCAATTCTTTGATCATAGGCACTTTGATAAGAACCTGACCTCATCAATGTGTTTACAGGTTTGGAAGTTTCACTTGAGCTCCAAGCTCTTGTATTTGTCTCCTAAACAACATCTGAGCCTTTGCATGTACCCTTTCTTTTTTGAGCAGCAAGCAACACATCCTCAACAAAACTGTTCTGCTCTTCACCTCCTACAACTCTGCTGTCAAATACTCCTTTGATCTGCATTTTGCCAACATGGAAAACATTCTGAAAGGGGCAAAGCTGTAAACGTTGTGCAAATTGGTTTTCAATGTCAGCAGCAGGCATTGAGAGATCAAGTGATGGGAGGGGATCAAGGGATGGGAGGGGAGAGATGCGTGAATACTAAGTGATGCTTTGAATCAATCCACTTCTCCAGCTGATCCTTCAGTGTTTTCTCTGCCTTCTCCTGTTGGGCTCTACACTGGATCCTGTACTTACTCCTCAACAACTTCTTTACAACCTCCTGCTGTTGCAATGCAGATTGGAGGAAGCCCTTGTGATCTGACAAACAAATGGAATGCTTGCAGATGTAGAATCCATTAAATATCCTTTGAATCTCTGTTGTGTGATGATCATGCCCTGCATTACTGTCTCTTAGAGCCTGCAGTTCCTCTTGACGTTTTTTTCAGCCTAAGTAGTCTCAACAAATACCCTGAATGCATAATATGACAGCTGCTGCTGGTTCCAGAGAATTGCTTTTGAAACAACATAGTTGTGCCATGTTTTCTGCACACCTTCACTTGCCCATGAACAAAGTTTCTGGAAATAGAGATCTGTGCTAGTACTTTGCTTGCTTGAAATGTTGCACAAAATACTGTTATGAATCTGCTGTTGGATGTTGTTCCAGGGAACAGGTTTCTGAAGCAGGATCCATGCATGAAAACACAAGTTGTTACAAATTCAAGAATTGGAGACACACCTGGATCAGCTTGGCTACTTCAGTTTCTTGGTCTCTATGAAACTCTCCATCACTGCAGCACGTCAAAGCAACACATTTCAGTACTGTAAGCATGGGATTGCAGTACTCAAAGGAATGCCAGAGCATGATATCGTGCTGAAGCTATTGGAGAACAAACCAGAAGAACTCTAGTGTGCAGACCTGGACCACAAGGCCTAGAGGACAACGTCAAAATGGGTCTACAAGTGTTGCCTGCCTGCCTCAAAAATTGTCACGACCTTAGCAGCAACTACGTACGTTGAAAACATCAGCTACGGCCAGCAGGTGGTCTCTGAAGAGCACTTTCTTTGATGACAAAGAGAACTTTACAAACAAGTCCTGAGTCATGAAGTCTTTTCTATAGTATGTAGCAACTTTCAAGTCACGGAAACGGACAAAGAAACCACGGAGCGTCTGAAGAAGAACTAGTCTCGCGCGCGTGTGCAGCAGCATCGGAGTCGGCAACGTGTTATGCAAGAACATTTGAGCCTATTCCCGTGAAATGCGGGTCAAGGCTCAGAGGTCTGGACTCTGATCGTCTTTTCTTACAATGGACAAATGTCATGAACAAACTGAACCTTGAGAATTACTGCACCTCTTGATAAAATACGAGCGCAATTGGAAAGCGCAAGCTTCCCTGATGCAAAGGCGAAGGGGGGACAATAACCAGACTCTTGAAGAAATAGCAACTATCGATGACAACACAAAGCGGTCAAAACTTATAGGATTGATCCCTATTTATGTAAGTAATGTAAAAAAATTCAAGGTCATTTAGTGCACTAAATTGAAGAAACATTCATGAAATTTGATTATAATATGTTGATTCAAAAATCATGTTCATTACAATATGTTGTCCAAAAAAATCACTATGGGGTGGTGGTACAATGAGAAAGGACTTGACTTCTTGATGTGAAAGTGGGGAGTTCAAGTCTCCACACTTGTAACCTAAGCAACCTTGGTTATTTAGGTGACCTAACTAAGTAGCTTAGGTTGCAAAGCCCACTAGACCACCTAACATAAGGTTGGTAGGTAAATAAATAAATAAAACTTGACATTAATTATTAATTATACTAATTAAATAAGTAGGATAGGGTAGGTAGGGTAATTGATTAATTAATTAATATTTTATATTATTTTAAATAATATAATTTAAATAATATATATAGTTGCTGCCCAAATTATATTATTGTCATAGTGGTTTAGTAAATAAAACTTGGTAAAAAAAACCACATGACAAGGTTGCAATTTATAAGCATTTTGGGTTTTTGATAAGGTCAACAAGGTTTACTTGGGCATTGTATTTGCCTTTTTGTAGGTTTTCAATCAATTGTTGATGGCAAATATGAAGAATGGTCAACAACATAACTCTTAGAAGGAGTAAACATTCATTACATCTTTCAAGTAATTTTTGTTAAGAGCTTGGAAGTATATTTTCTACTATCTCTTGGATAGAAGTTATTGTAGAGGAGATGTTCTGAACACATCTCGAAGCATAAGGCATGTTGTGTAGATGCATAATCTTGTATGTGACTAGTGCATTTTTTATATGAAATGGTGAGAGTTGTAGTGATTGTAAGTTTCTCAATAGTTGCACCCAGACTTTGAAGTAGTCGAGTAATACAATTTGGATATGAATTTTATGTATATTGTAAACACTTACAATATATTCAATTTATAATTAATATGTTATGAATGCAATATAATCTATAGATATACCCAAATATATATTTCAAAACATCATAATTTGTACATAAAAAATATAGGTACACCACATTGAGGTAGTTAAGTTATAACTATTTTCAACTAATTTGACACATGGGGCTTTTCTTAAATGAAAAACTTAAAAAGTTAGTGGAAAACCTAATAGTCACAAATTAGTGGCATCATAATTGCAATAATAGTAATAGTTTTAAAATTGACAAAACCTCGTTGCAAATGATAATTAATTGCATATAGTTGCAAATTGAATGGTTACATAATATAAGATTTCTTCTAGTGCACAAATAAAACCTATTGTGGAAATGTGCTAATGATGTCTTATAGGGAAACATCATAGAGATAAGTTTCCATCCCAAAGTGAAAATAAAGCTACATCTATACTAGAATTAATGCATTCAGAACTTGTAAATCCTTTGTCAAAAGCATCATTCCATGGATCAAAGTACTTTGTGGTGTACACAAATGATTACCCATAGAAAGTTAGGTGTATTCATTGAAAGCAAAAGGAAAGATATTCTCAAAATTTAAGCTTTTCAAGAACATGGTTGAAAAGGAAACTAGAAGATAGATCATCACATTAAGGATTGACAAAGGAGAAGAGTTCTTATCAAGTGACTTCAACAATTATGTGAAAGGAATGGAATCAAACGATAATTCACTCAAGCAACCACTCCACAAATGGCGTGGCAAAAAGGAAAAATTGGATAATCATTGAAAAAGTAAAAAAAAGGTTGTTAAAAGCAAGATTCCAAACTACTTATGTACAAAAGTTGTCAAAAATAATATTCCAAACTACTTGTGTACAAAAGTTGTCAACACTACCAATTATTTGATTAATTGAAGACCAACATAGGCAAATAAAGGGATCATTCTAGAGCAAAAATATTATTAAAAATAAACCAAATGTAAATGACCTAAGAACATTTGGTTGCATTGCTTATGTTCACATAACTAAGGAGAACAAAACCAAATTAGTTAACAAGATGATGGAATGTATTCATTTAGGCTATTACGACAATAACAAAGTATATAGATTATATAGACCTACTCATCGCAAGATTGTATTAAACAAAAATGTAGTGTTTGATGAGGAGAAAATAATTTTTTTACACATAAATAAAAAAGAACAATTAGACAAAGAAGTTCTTTTGTTTAGCCATGGTCGGATTGAACAACTAGGAAAAACAAAAGAACAACTATGAGGAGTAGAAAATCAACCAAAAGGAGCAAAAAAAGATTTGGGAAAAATAAACAATCTTGGAGTAGCATAAGAACATTTGGGAATAAAAGAAGAGCTGTCACAAGTAGTAGATGCCGATGAAATGTTTGAAATAAAAGAGAGACCAAGAAATTTGATATATGAAGATACACGTATCCTAACTAGGCAATACCCCACCAAAGAATGTCAACCATCCACTAAACTGTGAGACCACGTTCTGTACAAAGTGGAATCTGAATTGGAACCTACCATCTATGAAGTAGTGACAGACAAAGAATGGTGGTTAGTAATCCAAAATGAAGTTGAATCCATAAAGAATGACACATGGGAATTGGTTGACCCATTGGATGATAAGCAAGCAATCACAACAAGATGGATTTTCAAAGCAAAGAGAGGAGCATTAGGAGAAGTAGAAAAATTCAAAGCTAGATTAGTTGCATGTGGATTTCAACAAACAGAAGGGGTAGATTACTTTGATACTTATGCACTAGTAGTATGTTGGTCAACCATTAGAACCATAATTGTTATAATTGTAAAGAAAAGATGGAGCATTAAACATTTTGACATAAAAATATGGAAGCATTGAGGAGGAGGTGTACATGCATGTGCCAAAAGGACTTCATGAGCTAGGAATTAAAAGGAAAATGTGTAAATTAAAGTGAGTGTTTTATGGATTAAAGTAGTTTTCAAGAGTATGGATTACAAGAATTGGTGAATTTCTTAAGTTAAAGGGACTTGATCAAAGCCTAGGAGATTTTAATTTGTATTACCTAGTGAGGAATGAGTTGTACACAATATTATTTTTATACATAGATGATTGGATGTTCACCAGTGATGATGTAAAGAACTTGGATAAGATACATTATAACAAATCATGGTTTATTTGATTAGAAAACTAAACCAAAAATAGTCATTATGACATTTGGTCAATTTAACCATTTAATCATATTTAACAAGTTGATTTGAACATGTCCAACTTGATTAATGGTTTTTTTGACTAACCATAAAATGGTATTTTTGATTAATCAAATTGGACAAAAAATTAAGTAGCCAATAACTTTTAACTAAAAATAACTCAAATTTTAAATATAAAAATATAATAAATAAATAAATAATAAGTACCTACCTGCCCACCCACCATGGCCTCCTACCTACCTATCCACAACCCACCTAAATACTATACATTTACACATATATATATAAGATATATTTATGAATATACATATTCCACATAATATATGTTGGTAAGGGGGTTGAACCTTGGTATCTTTGATTCCACACCAATGTTTTGACTATCAAACCACCACACCACTTTGTAAAACAATATGATACCAAATGCATTTTAACACGTTTCCTTGAATTTTAATGAAATTTTTTGTCAATGTGTATAACAACATTTGAATTTGAATTTTTTTCATAAGTAAGTAAATAAATACCTAACTAGGTAGATAGGTAAGTACACATGTTTAGGTCTCCTTATATTTTTAGATGTACATACTTATTTATGTAAAAAATAGATAGGTATGTAGGTAGGTAGTAGGTAAATAATATGTGTAGGTATGTAAGTAGGTAATTAAATAAGTAATTAAGTTGGTACGAAGATAGAAAGATAGGAAGGATATAGGTAGGTATATGTTAGGTAAGTAGGTAGGTAGGTAGCTTAATAAAATAACAATTAAACTAACGAATTAAATCAATATGGCTAATTTGATTGAGCGTGGCCATTTAGTATGGTCAATTTGACTAAGCTATGGGCATTTTGATGGACCATTTAAAAAATTTGTCCCTCTTAACTGGATGTACAATTTAACATTTGGTCAAAATGGTCATTTTAGTAAAAAAATCAACAAAAAAAAAAATGTGTCTTTCATGCCCCATGCTTTTAGTCAAAGCAAACATCCTTTTGATTAATGAAAACATTTTAATTAAGTTAAACTTTTTGAAAAGTCATGATTTGTTGTAGTGATAGAATTTTAACTTATGGAAGAGTTTGAAATGACTTAATTAGGTTTAGCAAAACTATACTTGGGGGTAAAAGTTGTATATGGCAAGGATGGCATATGGATCCATCAAATACATGACCAGATATTAGTTATGCAATTAGTTGCGTAAGTTGGTACATGGACCAGCTGCAGAAAAAGCACATGACAGTTACAAAGAGCATTTTGTGCTACTTGAAGGGCATGCAAGATTGTGGCTTGTTCTATCCAGCACTAGGAGTAGAGAATCTGATCTCATTTAGTGATGTTGACTATGGTCATGAAGTTGATACAAGAAGATCAACTTCTGGCATTTTGCACAAGCTGGGAGAATCAGCAATCAACTGGAGTTCAAAGAGATAGTTTACAGTAGCCATGCCAACAACAGAAGATGTTCATATAAAGTGTTGTTAGAAGCTGCAAAGGATATTGTCTATTTGAGAAGGTTGTTAAAGGAGTTACAAATGTGTGAAGCCAATCCTATGCCACTCCTTAGTGATAATCAAAGTTGTATTAAGCTTGTAGACCATCCCATTTTACATGCCTGCACTAAGCATGTTGAAATTCAACATCACTTCATATGTGAAAGGGTACAGGCTGGAGACGTGTATGGAGACTTGTATGTCAGCTACATACCAAGCCAAATGCAGCAAGCTGATTTATTTACTTAACCTTTACCAGCCTATAAGCATCCACACATATGTGAAGAGATAGGGGTGAAAAAACGTCCCCCCCATCTCAGTTAGCTTGTAAGCATATTAACTAGTAAAATTTTATTTATTATTATTGGTTAGCGATAATCCATGTTTAAAAGGAATTTAGTGCGAGAGGAGGTGTTGGAGATCTACACACTCTATTCCCTGCATGATGAGGTCAGCTGAAATGATGTAAGCAAACAAACAGCACTAGAATTAAAAGATTGATCAATGGTGGCACAGCTGGAGTTAGTATAATCAGCAGCGACACTGAGCGACAATTGAGTTAGGATGACAAGTGTAGAAGATTAAGGATTAACTCAAATGTAACAAACCTTTAGGAAGTCAGTGGAGCGTTTTCACTATAGATAATCTGCTATATATATTGCAGACGTTGTATGCACCCTATGAACTGATCTTCATTTTCTTCTCTTGCAATAAAATCAGAGTTGCTACAATTTCCATACTAATGCATATGAACAAAATAAAATGCCTATCATCATCTATATTTCACATTCCAACTTTGCAGGATAGCACCTTAAGTTGTATTTGAACTATTTGCAATTTGTGGTGTTGAAGCCCCTAATGACAAAAGAATTGAGTTGTAGAGCACCTTGATCAACAACTGAAGCCCCATGTGCATTCATGGAATAGACTTGAGATGAAGTCAAATGCTTGGTGTTCAGTCCAGCTGCTGTTGCAAACAACCTTCCTTATGATAAATTCCTACTACAATTTACACTCCTCCAATACAAGAAAATTCAGCTGATTTTCTCATCTAGTGTTCTCATTCCGGATTTAGGAAGAGAAGGAAACCTACTGAGACAACAAAAGAAGGTGAATTATCTTTGTAGAAATGGGGGGGGATTGCACCTACGTTGTCTCCTCTTCCAATGACTTCTAGCAAAACTATGCGAAATCTTGTTATCTGTTGCAATCAAATTAGGGAAATGAGAAGAATAAGAGCTTACATCACCTCTGCGACGCAAGTGAATGGTGCTTGGTGTGAGAGAAGCTCACTCGTTGCTACCATTGTGATGAATTCCGCTTGGACTTCGGGATCGCTTTGAGATTTTCAGCTCTCTACAACGGATCCATGTTTTCCTCCAGATCTCTAGATGTAGAACGGACATATCTGATTTTTGACTTCCTTGATACATGCTCATTATCTCCGTAATGAAAAGAGAGAAGAAGGGGACTTAATCCTTCATCATCTAATATTCCTATCTACAAATGGGAGCTCTGCAATGCCACCGGCATCTTGCAAAACAACTCTCTACTTCATAGATGGAGTGCGAAGCGAGATAGACTCAACTCAATTACCCTAAACACTTTCATGTCTTTTAGAATCTCAATGTGTCATTTAGGATCTTGTTGTGGAGGCGACGTGACCGACCGACTGACTGCCTGTGAAGCTGGCAAATTTGTGGGATGTCCATAGGCTGCCTCCACAAAGATTACTGGTAGGGCGTATATGAATTTTTACTGTTGTTTGGTGGTTGTTTTAGGCAGAATCCATATTGGTTTCATCTCGTATGTGGAACAAAAAAATTGGGCAGTGAACAACAGAGCAACAGAAACTTTGATGAGTTGGGTGCTGAAGTAAATGGTGCGACCGTAGAGAGGTGAGCTGCTGTAGTGTGTAGTAGGAGCTTGGCAGTGTGTGTTATGGTCATCCACTGGGAGTTGGGATGCTTCTATCAAAATTCAGTAGCAGACTGTAGCAACTTTGTGACATAACTGGTGCGCTGGTGGGTGTTGGTCCACTCTGGTCCACATTACGGAGCGTACTGGGCCTCTGGGGCGTAATGGGCTTCTTGTCCCTCTCCGCCTGCCCGTTCTGTGTCTGCATTCCGAGCGAGCCATGGCGCTTCGCTTCCCCAGCGTCAATATACACAGACGCTCTTCTCTTTCACGCCTCTGTGTATCTTGGACAGGAGAAACTCATGCGCATTCAAAGCAGACGGGGGAATCATATTCTGACTCAGGAATTTTTTTTGGCAATTTTCGCGATCGATCGACTTCATAGGAGGAGGCTTTTCAAATCTTTTCTTCGCTTCTTGTAGAAAGCAGACGAGAGTATCTCAATCTGGTGGAGGAATTAGAGTGTGGATGCCAAACAATAATTCGGCGATCGTGTTTGCTTGTGAAAGATTGTAGTATGTGTCGCGGCGGGTGGAACCTTGAATCGTATCTCTGAAGGACTTATTTTGCTGTTGTTACAAAAGAATGTTTTTCCGGTTTCTTGTTTCTTCACGGAGCCTCTCCGGTTCTTCTTCTTCTTGATTGCAAAACGGATGCCAAAAGAGAGAGAGAGAGAGAGAGAGAGAGAGAGAGAGAGAGAGAGAGAGAGAGCAAAAGAAAAGAACGGGGGACAGAGTATGAGAAATTCGTAAATGGCTGATTTCCTTTGCTGAAAAGTGTCAAGATGACGAAAGCGTTGTCGTTGTTGAGAAGGAGTAGATTGTGTGCGAGACACTCACAGGTCATCGTCTGCCACGCAGCGCGTCAGAATGCTCTCTCTGGCAACAAGAAGCAAGGGAAATCATGAAAGGTCAGTTGTCTTCAACTATTTCTTCAGCCAGTTTTGTTCCAATGTTTTTCTAGATCATCCATCATGCTTTGCTAATTGAGTCGATGACCAAGAAGACCCGAGGCCATCGGCACAATTGGAAGTTGTTGATGTTCAGCTTTGCCACTGGTGGAATTTGGGTAAAGAAGGTCCTTCTGCTCCTCCTTTGCATGATCTGCTCATCAGTTTGAGGATTATGTCATGAGTTTCGAAACTAAGGATCTAAGGTATTATTGTGTGAAGAAGAAGGAGAAGAAGAAGAGGCCTTCTTCAAAACAGCTCACCAGGCTGTGCAACCTAATGAAGATGAAAATAGATCACCAAATGATAATGCAAGCAGCGAAGCTCCAAGGCTTCAGGTACACTGCTGTAACTCCAATCCTCAATGCTGGTCCAAAAGTAGAATTTTTTTGAGTTGTAGCATCAGATTGCATTCTGTTCTGCTACTCTTAGCTGCTTCACATTTCCACATTACCTCCACATTTCGATGGTTTAGGGTTTAACTACCTACAGTGCCATCCATCTGCAGGGAGGTTATAAAATGCTTCCTGCTCAAGTTCAGCAACATCTTTGTTCACAAAAAGGTAAAATTTCATGAACAGACTCTTTGCATCATAAGATGTAGACTGTTGTAATGGGTGTTAATTGGAGGTGCAACAAACGCCTTCTTCTGGCCACAATGATATCTAATTCAGTTCTGTTTCCTCCAAAAGAAAATTAATCGGATGATGACCCACAACGAGTTCTGCTGGCCATCACTGTGGAGATTGATGATGGGTGTGTGGAGCATATTGAGATGAGGGCAGGTGATTCACCTGAGGCAGTGGCCATGAAATTTTGCCTCGATCATGGTCTTCCTGAGCAATTTGTGGCACCACTTGCAGAGCATATTGTCAGCAACATCATAAGTCTCAGGTCTGTTGCACCTCTAATCTCCTCCACATTACCAAGCAGAGCTTCTCTGCCGTAAGAGATTTTTATGCCTTCTTACAAAGTCTGCAGTAAATGGTGTTGATACAAATTTTGTGACTTTGAAGATGAATGAATCCCTTGTTTGTAAGTGGCCATGCTGATCTTACTTAGCAAAAATGGAGGTTGTAATCAAACAACCCATATGATATTTCCTGCAGTGACACAAAACTGTTGCAGGGTCACCAATTCTGAATGCCTGTATTTTGTATGTGCAACAACAGTTGCCAAGATTTCTTGTACCTCAGCAGTTGTTCATCTGCAGCACTTACTGTATGAAAGGCTTCTCACCCTTGTTTGCTGTTGCAGTAAGGAGGCCAATGGTATTGTGTTTTGCTCTAAAGACGAGTGTCATTCATATGAAGAAGAGTGGCCAACATGTGCAGCAGACAAGGGTGCTTCTGACTGCATCCAACCTGATGAATCTGATTGGAAGACCCAATATGCCAGACCATGTGGCCACATCTTCCGATGTGTGAACTTTCCCTTGTCAAGATCTAAAGATGCTAACAAAATGGGATCTGGAAGGGCTCATTTGTCACCTCTGAAGACAAGGCAAAATTATATGCAAAAAAATGTATCCGGCCAGCTGATTGCTCCAACTCTTACAAGCCTTGCCAAACTTGGCAGTGAAGAACAGAAAAGAGAAGACACACTTAAAAGTGTCAGCACTTGTCATGTCCCTTACCGGGCGGTAATTTCATCTGCTACTCATCTCACACTACTCTCAGAAGTGACTTTCTTCAGTAGTCATTTCTCATGACAGAGTTGGATCTGCCAACTTAATCAGAGTGGTCCTCCTGAGCATTCCAGGATCCTCTCATATCAGTTTTCTAGGGCACTTTTGCCAGAACATTTTGGACACCTGCAAAATAACAATTGAAAAGTGCACACCTTGCAACTTATGCTGAAACAGAATGCTGTTTGCATCCGCTTATATACTGAGTTTGTGAGGCGGAAGCTGAAACTAGAGGAAGACAAAAAGCATAGCCTGGAGTTGTACCAGGAGAAATTGGGGAGGGATAGGACCAGAATCTCCAAGGTACAATTTTCTGAAGAGCTCTTGAGATTCTTGATGTTGCAATAGTTATTGAATCTTGATTTGGTGCATACATGTTTATGTTGGCTTTGGCAGGAGTCTTCCTTTGTACTTTTTTGCACAATGTTTACTTTGGATCTCATTCATTTGCCTCCTGTGACTTACTACAAACTTCTCAAACCAGGAATCATGGAGAATCATGTGGATGAGAGGACGGGCAGCCAAGCAGTATAGGAATTATGGTGAACTATTGTACACAGAAGGTCTTATTAAGAAGAAGACTCAAATGAAGCTAATGGAACAGAAGCAGAAAAATGATGAAGCCAGGGAGCTGGCACAATTGACATTGATGCCTGAAATTAGGTGCTTGAATATCCTTGAGCTCAGATTTTGTATCCTTGTGTCTGGTTTCCTCTTTAGTCCTCTGTAGTATGCTTCATCATACAATCTCTGTTGCTGAAGTCCTGCATTCTTGGATTGTGGAAGCAAGCAACCAAAGAACATGAGGCAGGAGCAGGGGCAGGTTTGGAAAAGGCTGCTATGTCAAGAGAAGCCAAGGCAGGATCAATTGCAGGAACTTTGGAATGAGGTACATGTTTAACAAGGAGAAATCGATTAAACATCACTCTGCAGGGACTGTATGCAAAAGTATACATGACCTGATGAAGGAACCCAAACTGCCTGATTTGTAATGTGACAGCTCTGGGAGACAAAGCTTAAGGAGTGCACTTTCAAACCTCAGATAATTCACCGAAGAATGAGTCATGATAGGCGGGAGGACATGAAACATGGTTCATGTAATCGATTTGAACTTTTGTTCATGGATGCCAAAAGCCGCTGTTGCCGACAAGCTCAGTACATGCAATGGTATCCTGAAGGGTCAGAGCAAGTTTTGCCCCTCTGAAAGTCAAGGTCCCAATTCATTTCATCAAGAAGATATTTTAGGGTTACATAGGTCAAGTGAATTTACTCCATTGGATGATGTTTCTGCTTGCTTTCCACTGTCTATATGACCTGTGTAGATGTGATTGACATTAAGCTGCATGTTTCTACCTGCAACAGCAATGTTCATTATGTACTTAGTTCTGACCTGTTGGTGCAGAGTAACATTTCAGCCAGCTATCAACAGAAGAAAAGTTGAGAGGTTGGACATGGATGGAGATAATACCCAGGAAGAAACTGTCTTTGATAGACTGTTGCAGTATGCCTCCAAGTTGACTGAGAAGAAAAAATTGCAGGAGCAATTTGCTCACAGACCAATTGACCCCAACACAGGTCGAATGCTCTTTAGACCTCACACTGGACGCAAGCCACAGAGTGATGTAAGCAGTTCCTCTCATCCTAGTGGTAAAGCAGCATATGTGTTGAGTAGCAGGAGTGGAGATTATTTTGTTGTGCAGTCAAGTGGAACAAGTAACAGAGTAACCTGAAAGGTCTCAAATTCAAATACCAACAACTGTATGTGAGGTGGTCATTACTTGAGCAGCCTTAAAATGAAGTGTGTTGTGCACAAGTATTACCTCCCCCCTCCTGCCAACAATGAATTTGCAATTTGTCCAGCTGACATCAGCAATTGAATAGCTCATGTTTTGTACCTTTGATGGCAGAGGAACCCAGGACATCTTCCAATTTGGGAGTTTTTGTATAGAATGAAATCTGCACTTGATAGCAAATTGGAAAGTCTGGCTGAGAGGGATCAAAAACTAAAGAGAGATCAAGCCAACTGCCATTATGTTGGGCCCAAGTCACAAAAGCTACTTGGACAAAAGGGTGCAAAAGTCCACTCGAGGCTCAAACACAAGGATCATACTGATCACAGTAGCTTTACTCATCAATTTGAGATGGATCACTTGTCTTGTAATCTTGCAACTCGGAGGCAAAAGTTTCAGTAGGTCATTCTCATCATACCATTCAGATTTGTTAAGCAGGGGAGAAAGGGCTCATTGTTAATTTGTGTTTTGTGTTCTTTCATAAGACTGCAGAACAGACCACTTCAGTGTCACACCTAGGTACACTGGTGTTTTTCACTTCACCCACCCATGTAGTAGACAGCTAATTGAAGCTTGTTCATTGAATTTGAAGTTGTTTACTTGTTGATGGTCATCCAAAGTTGCTTGCTGCTCAACCTGTTACACAGCATAGCCTCTAGCAGCTGCTGCAAAGAAGTTACACACACACGGCAACAGTATCATCACCAGCTTGCCTGTCATATTAGTGCATTTCTGTGATGCAATTTGGTTTTGTACACCTGGATGTACATTCTTTTTGAGTAGATTTGACTGATGATCTGCACTGTCATGCATGTGCAGCTCAAACGGTCAATGGTACAAGCTAATATGCATGGATAGAGAGGAAAGGCAACAGAATATCGAAGAAATGTGCAAGGAAAAACAGGACGTGGAGATGGCTCAGTGCACTTTCAGACCAGACCGCTTTAGTAGAGGCACCAGAAAGGTAACCACATCAGAATTTTATCTGGCTTCATTTGCCATTGATGAATGTAATATCATGTGCAACGAGGAGAAATCAAGAGTGAGTTGAACCATGGTGGTAGATTCCTATTTTCATATGATGTTTCAGGAATTCCAGAAGGCAACCAGGGGTCAGTGTGACACAATATCCTCAATAGTGCAGAAGGTACAAGAGGAAGTACATGGATTTTACTTCCAAGATGATCAAGACCCTGGTAAATTTGAACCTCCACCATGCTTCTGGAACCAGATGCATTTGAAAGTGCTGCTATGTCTCAGTATCTTCCTTGCATAAGAAGAATTGACTCTGGATCAAAGGGATGCTAATCTCATCACTAAGTTTCACACATCTTATCAACTGAAATCATTTGAAAGCTCATGTACCAATTCAAGGTTTGTAGTTCCAATGGGCAGACATAATGCCAGCAAGTAGCAGAAGCTGATGGATCTATTGTCTAGATCCCTGCTGGAATGACAATTTGGCTACCCCAGAAGCAGCCTTTCCAAATGTTGTTGCTGCATGATGGGGAGTGGATATGGCCTCATGTCTATTTGCTTATACTGTTAGTTAATCTGTGTGAGGTCAATGGCAGCTAGAAAGTGTGAAAACTGTTGCAATGAAAAGAGCATGAGGTCACCACAACCTCAATGCTAATACCATTGCTGCAGAGTGGCTAGGACTGTGTCCAACAAGTGTACCAGCAAATGAAGTGTCATGTGCTCCAAATACTAATGGAGCACATGTATTGTAATGATAGTACTGTCCTGATGAAGTTGGTGCATTGGGTGTGCTAGAATCTTGGAAGCGGATCATGGGTGACTCACTTGACAACTGCCAGGCAGTGGGGACAAGTTCCTTGCCTTTGATGAAGCAACCAAATTCCAGTTCTCCAAGCTACTTGTCCACCCTTGATGATTTGCCTGACGCAGATGTGAAGAAGCATAGCCTCTTTTTTGGCATGATGGGGCTTTAACATGACCCCTCAGTGTTACCAGCTATTCTGGCACATCTCGTCCTAGTGTGCTTCACTAGAGTTGGTATGTGTCTCTCCCAATTGCCCTAAATTCGATCAAATTTCTGGGCCTCTCCATAAGGTTTTTGGATTGTATCAATGTATTCAACAATCAGATTGTTGGTAAACTTAGGTGGATACATTAGATCATACAAGATCATGATGTTAAGCTCCTTGGGTTGAAACAATTTATATACCTAAAAATGATGATGGATGATCAGACAAATCCTCCTAGGGTTGCAATTCTCCATGTAAGGAGTTTCACTTCTAAAGGAAGGAAGCACTATGCATGGTGTAAGTAGGGGAGAAGGCTCTCATGTCAGTTTCAATTAGTGTCAAACTATTGAATGATCACCCCCCTCTCTTGCCTCCACAAGTCAACCTTGTGGTCTTCTTTGAAATTGAAGACAATTTCAATTCAGATGCAATCAGCCAACCATCCCACCCTTGCCGAACAACAACAAAGATCAGTGCTCCTTTTCTCTCGGAGACATTAAGGTCTGGGGTGGCAGATTATAATTTCATTTTCTTGAACATATTGTATGACATAATCTTCCAGTGATGATCATACTTGTAATAGTGACTAAAATGTGTCTGCACAACATGAAATTTTCTTTAAATTGTTGAATTTGCCACCCTAGGCCTTAATATCATGGAATGTTCTTGCCCAACATAATGGGCAGGGCTTGACCATTCTCTATTACAGAAACTGGCATCCAAGATTCTGTGTCTGTGTGTGTTTCTCTTTTTGTCTCTGTTTGCATTGATCAGAGAAGCTGCCAAAAAAGGAATAAAAATTGACACTAAGAGAAACAAATCAAAAAGAAGATTTACACTTTAAGGAAAACAAAAGAAGTGCAATATGGAAACTCTTTTCAAAGCAAACCAACAACAAATGAAATCCACAGTTTCTGAAAAAGAACACAACGAAAAGAAAATCCATTCTCTCTGGAAAACAGAACAAAATCAAAATCTAGTCTCTTGAAAAACAAAGAAAACCAGACAAAATCTCTGAAAAAGAAAAACAAGAAGAATCTCTACTCTCTGAAAAACAATAAAAAATCAACACTCCCTGGAAAAAAAAACAAACAAAATCCAATACTCTCTGAAAACAAAACAAGCAAACTCCACTCTCCAGAAAAAAGAGAGAAAAAAAAGAACACACCCACCCACACACAGAATCACCAAGAAAACAACAAAATTCATAGGTATATAGTTGGGAACTACCTACAAATGGTTTGTAAGTATGTAGGTACGAATGTGGGTAAGCCCCCTTGGTGCCTACCAGGTGGGTAGATGCATGCGAATGGTTGAAACACAGCTAACCAACCATTCACATGCATCTACCTACCACTCTGGTCAGCAATGGAACAGGAAGGAATACATTTAAACGTGTTTCCTGTCCACACACCATCCATCCATCCTGCATGGGTGCTGGTGGGTCAAGCTGGCCTCCTTGAGATTACAATGCAGATGTTCAAAGCTATGAGGTTTTTGAATGGTAGATAATAAGATCAACGAGAGCCCAGGGTGGGTACCCTGTGCTAACTAGTAGTTCACTAATGAAATGAAGGTCGACGGTTATGGGTTGTAATTTGCCTGACAGCCCATCAGAGCATTGAGATCTAGAGGGCTTTCAAGTTGCCAACATTTAATCCAGAGTCCAACTCTGAGAGAGAGAGATTGAAAAAGAACCCTCAAGCTGCCAGATGCTAATCCAGTATCCAGAGGAAATGCTCTGAAATGCACATGCGGTGATGGTGGTGAGAGTGCATCGCGACGCACGCCCAAACTGGTTGCAGTCTTGAATGCGGTTGAGGTATGCGGTCGAGGTTGAGAGGATATATGGAAGTGTGGAGTCTAGAAGGGATTCGCAGGTTTGGAGTGCAGTGAGAGCTTTGCAAGGGCACAAATGGCTTCTCGCACACGCTCAAGGAGTAACCCCATGATGTGCAATTTACAAAGCTCAATGCTGGGAGGAGGATGCTGTGAGGAGGTTTGTAGAAATCGTTGGGGGTGGTGGTAGTATTTAGTGATAGGAGTAGGGGGAAGAGAGAGAGTAGGTGCTATGTTAGGGTTTGCAGAGGTTGACCTCCTACGATGGTGGTTTTTGCACAGCTCATTGAAATGCAGGGGGATGTGTGGTGGAATTACCTGCAATTGGTGGAGATGTTGATGCTCAACTAAAGGGTTCTCATCAGACCCATGGTTGATCAATTTGATTGGCATGAGGGTTTGAGTAGTTGCAATATTGGGAGATCAGTCATACAAACCCAGACATGACGAAGCTGCATGGATCCATCTAACTGTAACAAAATTATACTTCTCATCTGCTCCATCATACTATAGCAAAACTATACTTTTCACTTGCTGCTCTTGATCAATAAGCCAGACTCTTAATTCCTAGGAAAGCTTGTGCAACACAAGAAGAAGAAGCCGATAAAAAATCTCAATTAGCTTGGCTTTAGTTTGTCGCTGGCTAGTTGTGTTAGAGCTGAAAACGATTGCCAAATGTCTGGAGGTGAGGGAGATGGCAAAGTTGGTTTCAGAGATTAAGAAGTTCTGAACTAAAGGTATTGCTGGATGGGTTTAGGGTTCAAGGTTTCACAAAGCTTTGTTGCAAGACTAAGACTAGAACTAGCTAGATTAGTTGTCATCCCTGGGTAGTTCTTTGCAACACAACACTTCTGAATATCAAAAAGAGAAAGGGAAAGCCAGCGTATGGCCCGCTAGCAAAGTATTCTATCTAGACATGGTTCTTTCGCATGATTCAGCATTGACATAATCATTTCCCAATGTTGTTCTTTGGAGACTATTGTTGTTGCCATTGTCGTGGGTTCATTGCAAAGCTTGAAGATCCTCCACCAAGAGACAAGATGAAGATGACAACAATGACAACATGGATTTGAAGCATCGCTTGTAAACAAACAAGGCAATGATAGTGACCATTATGCAAGCCAAAGGCCTAGAGAGGGGTTTGGTCAAGGGCTTATTATGGTGGGGACCACAAGGCACACAAATAGGACCAAGGATTTGTGGGCTTATTTCTTTTTCTAATGGGGCCTCTTATTCAGCATGACATCTCATATTCTAGGTTGTGGAGTCTTGTTTTTGCATCATGGTATGGTGCATCATCAGAAGCATTGCCAAACATATATGCTAATTTCTTTCGTGTTGAATAGCCTCCCTCCGATTTTGTTCTTACTTTTTCTCCCTTGCCTTTAGCTTTGGCTTGGGTTTCAACTTTGGACCCCTTGGAGCTTTCCATTTGGGTCTTTTTCATTCCTGTTTGTATGTGCCCATCCCTTCAATTTTGAAGTAAGAGGTGAAGTTGTTTTTTTGGCTTTCCTTTGATTGTTTGGTTGGCGATCCTTTTGATGTGGCTACTTGGCACCTTTGCCTATTAATCATGTAGTGGTGTCTCCTCTTCCCCCTTCATGGTGGTGCATCTAGCCATAGAGAAACTAAGGTGTGATTATGACAATTCTTAACAAGTGATTGGGAGGAGTTTCAAGTGAAGCATATTTTTTGGGCACAAGCTTTTGTAGTGGTTTTTTTTCCAATTTGAACCCCTTTGGCGGATGCCCATCTTGAGGCACCCACTAGTTTTAATCTCACCCCTTCCACGTTGTCTCACTAGAAGAAATGTGGGGATATGCAACCATCCTATTTGCAACTACATGCAACTATGTGTTGTTTGCGATTACTTTTACAACTACTTATCAACTTCGCCAAATTTAGGGAGGATTTGCAACTATATTGTGATTAATATGTAACTTCTATCTTCTTCATCCTCCTATGTGAATGCTTTTAAGATTATATTCATCCATGGATCTTGGATGGAGTTTTGCCTTAGGTTGTGCTGGAGAGTATATCGATGCCACCAAGATTCTTGTTCCCTTTGCCTTGACCCTAACCTCCTTTAATACCATGAATGTTTTGCAAGTGTTTCACCTTTTAGATTTTTCCTCTCCTTACTAAAACTCTTTGCTAGATTTCCAACCTGACTTAGACCAATAGTTTTCCTTGGATTCCTTTAGGTCAGCCTTCATTCAATTGTTGCATTTTTCAATTGGTGGTTTTTCAGGTATAGTTTTTGAGGATTTGTGAGATCTCTTTGATTTCGAGGATTTAACTAGTAGCTTCCCACAACATTTCCAAGTGTGTTCCCATGTTGCTACAGGTCATATCCCAAGGTCCATTGTTTAGGTTCTTGGCATTATTAAACTTTTGGCTTTGACCAAGCCTTCTAAAAACATTTGATTGATTGCGGTGGGTGAGGTCCTATATTGGTTGGTGAAAAAAACTTTATGCTTGTAGTTTCATGACGTGTTTTGCACTCATTTGTCACTTCATTGATTTGGTGTGACAATAGGGGGGGGTGCGAGGTGGTGGTTCATGGCATTCGAGCTATTTTACATGTCCATCCCAATTGGGTGGTACTATAGGTGGATGTTGCAAATGCCTTCAACACCATCTTCAAGAGACCAATCTTTTAGGAGCTTTGTGAAGTAGGTAGCCAATTGTTTCAATTTTTTTCATTTGTTTGGTCTTTTCATGCCCAACAAGTTCCCCTTTTCTTCAACCACCATTCCCATTTGGAAGATTTGTTAGCCACCCACTCTTTGAAAAACATGCACTAAGGTGATTTACTTGTTGGACCTCTTTTTGTGTTGGCCCATTTTCATGCATTGGTGTTTTGTGGGAGTTTTTCCCTCTTGTATTTTATTTTCCCTTGTGGATACATGATTGGTTCGGTTTTTATTGCCCATTTTACTTTCAACCATTTTGTTTTTCAGTTTTTTCCCCATCTTTTGTGGGGGATTGGTTTCATTTCCATAGAGTTCATTGCATCAACGACTTATATAGGGGTTTGAGCACTTATTGCACCCATCATCACTATGAGATTCTTATCAAATCATCCCCCATTTTTATTGAAGGTAATAGGTGCAAGTAGTTTTGGTCCACTCCCCTTCTAAGCCCATTTGAAGTTGGAGCGAGAGCTCCTTCCCCAAGATAGAGTGGCATGCATTCCTCCTTTCATGTAGTTGGCTAAAAGGGGATTTAATTTCAAATAGACATTTTAATAGATTGCATGACCATTTCTTCTTTAACATCATCTTTGACATGACCTCTAATTTGCATTGTGCATGTTTGAGGTCTTATGTGGGCCCAAGGGTGGGTGCTTGGCTTTTTGTTCATTCAATTGTCCCACCTTTTTGCTTACCTTTTAATGTTTTCTCCTCTATGTTGCGCACTAGGTTAGGCTTTTCCCATTTGTTAGCTTTCAAGGTGACCCATGCATTTGCGACCAGCCTTCAAATTTTGCAAGGACCCACTTTCTTCATTATTCCCATGGTGGGAATGGACTACATCCCATGGATGTGGTCATCATTAATTTCACTCAAATAAATTTGGTTTCTTATGTTATTTCATCTCACAAGGTGGTTGTGATGATGGTGGTTCGAGCAAAGGAAAGACTTTACCATGATTAACATTTGACAAACATGTTTCTTCCTTTTGCCATGGAAGTTTTTGGGTGTTTACACTAACAAGCATACGACTCTTTTCACCAAAGTGTTGCATGATATGATTAGTAAAGGGCACCAATGGCTCTCCTTTGGTGGTTCTACATGCTTTTTATAGGGTGAAAACACATTACAATGACACCCTTTGGGGCACTTTTGGGTTAGTATTATAATATGTACAATGTAATTGTTTCAAAAACATGGTACGTTTAATTTTGGGTATCAATTTTGGTTTTTGGGCCCTATAATAATTATTTTTACAAAACTAATGTTATGTAATATTATTTAAAATTTAAAATTTAAAAATTCATTATTTATATTGAAGGATCCATGAGTATATTTATAATATACATTGGTATGATAAGGCCATAATCTCATTTTGATTGCATTAATTTTAGGGTTTCATTAGTCATTAAAATAATTAATTTTAATTAAATTAAAAATGGCCCATTTAGTTATGCTTGTCATTTTCTATGTGGATGCAACTTTTTGTCAAATTTTCAATTCACCACACATTTGTCACATCTTTGTTCAAAAAATTCATTTTTTGAAATGAAAATTTACAAATTAGTCACATTGTATTCAAACATGGTTCATATTATGTGAAATGACATGGTTCAATATACCTTCAACTTTCATAAAGACTAAAAATCATTTAAATCATTTTTGGAGTATATTTGTGTTTTTGAATACATAGGTACATTACATTCATTTCCATAAATATATTCAAATCTCCCATTTTATGAAATGAAATGAAATAAATTTTTTTCTAATCTCTTGCCTAGGTTATATTCTAACATAATATGAAAAAATATTGTGAAAATCTTTCAAAAATTTGAGGTGAGATATATTCAAACATGCACATCCTTGGAAAGTAATACAATGTGTGACACCCCAAAGGGGGTCACTATAATATGCTTTCACCCTATAGGTAGAGAATGTTGGTAAGCTTACAAAAAACACATGCCACTTTTATTTTGAGGCATGCCATCATTACATGTGAGGGTTCTTGTAGGCTTATTATGTTTTCAAGTTTCCCTTCACTTTCCTTCTTTGATATGCTTCTTGCAACTAGTGGAGGCTCTTGAACATAATTTGTTTATTTGCCCCTTTGTAACCCCCTTTGGGTTTTTACATTTCTAGCTTAGACATGGGTCCCCTCTTTTTGTTCTTCCTTTCCCCCTTTGTTGGGTGCTTTGTTTAATGAAGTTTACTAGGGTTTCATCATTAAGATTCTCATTGAATGAAGTTTATTGGGGGGTGCAATTATAATCCAATGAGCCAAAAAAGGCATCGGACAACAAAGAAAAACAATCAAAATCCGATAAATAATTGTGTTTTGCCATTTAAAGCCATGGCAATCATGGCAAGTTATTACTTTTCCATTCATATGAATATTAAGGAATTCAAACCAAAAATCCATTTGATGAAATTTTAAGTTTTAGTTTTGATTTAAGACATTTAAGTGTGAATAGGAATGTGTCGAACATGAGTCAATTTTGCGAAGGATTATAAAAAGGACTCATATGATGAGAAAAACATTAAAACGATAAAAACCTATTAATCACATTAAAAAAACATTCATACCTTAAAATATGTGGAATTGTAAAACTTTAAAAATTCAAAGAACTTTTCAAAAATTGATCAAAATTTTAGAACTTCAAAACTCCTTTGTCACACATAAATGAGGTAAAATGTACATGATGTGTTAAAAACAATTGTAGTTTATCATACAAGAAAACATACAAATGTAAAAAAATAAAAATTGATTATGATATGAAATTATTATCATTTTAAAAAACGAAACACTGAATTTACAAGGAATCAAGACACTTTCAAAAATTCATATTTATTCAAAAATGATGAAAAAAAAACATGTCATGTACTTGTCCAACTATAAGCATTTATTATAACAAGTTGCAAAAAAAATTGTTCCAAATTCATTCATATGAAAAAGTTTGTTTTGGCAATATGGACATGTAGTCCTTTTTCCAATAATCCTATTGGCTCAATGTATCCCGTTTGCACCCTGGGGTTTCATCATTGAGGTTTTCATTGAATGAAGTTTATGAACCAAGTAGCTATTGGAAGGGTAAAAAAACAAGGAAGAGGGTGAAGAGGAAAAAAGAAGGTGATGATTACAAAAGGGGGCAGGCGTGTCAAAGAAAAGTGACTCCTGCCTGGTCAGAGGCCACACCCACGCACAAAAGTTTCACCTTAGAAGGCTAAGGAGCATGGACAATACATGGGCGCCTAGTGGGTCACATGTGCTAAAGTTTCAATTTTGAGGGGAGGTGGAGGGGGGGGGTTATGGACCACTGGGCCACCTATGTACCCACTCATTGTGTTCTTGAAGCTTTCATTGCATTCTCAACATTTTGTCACAATCATGGAGAGCATGAGCCTTGTGCACAGCTTGTAAAGCAATTGCAAGAAAATTCCTTTGGTCTGTTTACAGGCACTTCAAAATGCTAAGATCACAGGCCAGCTTGGCAGGGGTTGTTAACATTTGTGAATCTGGGGCCCTGGCCCCTGATCATAGGTTGGCACAGGGGGTGTCAACCTCCCCTGACAGGTTGCCAAAAGGGTATTTCAATTGTAAACCTCCCTTGACTGTTGAGGGCATTACCACAAATAAAGCTTTGTCACTTATTGTTGTAGAATTTTGCTACCCAGCAAAGCCAAATCTGTAAGCTGGAGGAGCTCTTGCAAGAAGAGGGAAGAAAATGTTCATACCTTGTATACAATTATGCATGCAGATACATACAGTTCTTCACAAGATCTGTTGCATAAATATGATGTGATTTCGGAAGGTCAGCACCCAAAAGACCTGCTTCGAACATGTAAACTGCCTAACAAATTTTGCAATTTCAGGGAATGCAGCAGGCAGACTGAGCTTTACTTCTCCCTGCTTTCTTTAAAGCTTTATATTGGGTCTTCGAAGATAAAGACCCTAAAAATCTGTCTCTGAAATCTCAGTTATGTGAAGCAAGCATGCAAACACACATGCATGTGTGTGTGTGCGTCCAATGGGAATCCACCTCTGGACATTGTCATCATACCCACTGCTTGCCTACTGCAGCAGTGGTTCAAAGCATTTCTGACTATATATCCTCCTACTTGAGTTTGCAAAAAGTTTATTTATCTATCAATTCATAGAAGACCTTGAAATCTGTCTCCCTCTTGAAATTTCAGTTATGTGAAGCACACACAAACACGTGCACTTGTATGCCATGGAAAATCAGCAAGTTGTAATGCCCACACACACTTGTATGCAATGGAGAATCAGTGAGTCATAGTAACGCCTACTGCTTCTTCTTGCCTACTGCAGCAGCTCCAAAGTAAAAAAAATTGCTCACTGTATCCTCCTACTTGTGATTGCAACAAGTTTGTTTCAGAATGTAGAGAAGTTTACCCTCTGAACATCTATCTATCTGACCTCCTGAAATCTCAGTTATGTTGTTGAAAAATGCACAACACAAAATGTGCAATAGAGGTGGAATCAATCACCTCCATAAATAAATTGCTCACTCACTCCTGCAAGCAAGCAAGCAGTTTTGAAGTACCTTAAATCTAATTGCTAAACTCTCTATCCTACAATTGTGATTTTTGCAAGTAGACTAAGCTTCTTCAAGAATTTCTATAGAAAAAAAGTTTACTCCCTGATGAAAATCAATCTCCAGGGTGTGCCTCCTCAAACCTCAGTTAAGTACCGAATTAGCAGGAGTTTGTCACACACCCCACCCATGTGCAATGGAGAATGATTTCACCTCACCCACCCATTGCACCTATGTGTGTGTAATGGGAAAAAAATTGTCCTCCTCACCTGCTGCAAGGCACTGGCTAGTATCCGCAGCACTCTGTAATTGCAATGAGTTTCTTGGAGAAAATTTATTGGGTCTTCAGACAACAACAGACCTGTCTCTTCTCTCTTCTCTCTGTCTCTCTGTGTCTTCAAAAAGAGAATTTGTGAGTCTAAGAGAGAACTTGAGAGAGTTGAGCTTTGCAGCTCTCTCTGTCTGTGTCTTGAGAATTAGAATTTGTGAGTCTAAGAACTTGAGAGAGTCGAGGACCAAGCTTAGCAGCTGCCATGACAAAGCAAGCAGACGGAGATCTACATGTATGTATACAATTGTGTACAATGACATCATGAATTATGTGGTTTTTTATGTAAGTACTTGGGGGGAGTATCATCAGCTCAGCTTACAGTTTGTTGTTCATGATTGAGGACTAAAGCCCAGTGCGGGTTGTTGTTGATCTCTGCTTAATGTTGTAAATTTGTTGTTTTGATCTTTTGTAGCGGTTGTGTTTGTGAAGGGAGAATTTGAGAGAAGGCAGTTTGCGAGCAATGGCTTTCCATATCATGTGAACGGCGTCGTCGGCTTGTGTAGGATGCTGGTACGTGAAGTGAAGATCCACTTGCTGCAATCTGTTGTGCATCCGGACCCATTCATCGCTCTTCACGCTTCTCAACAGGTTGATGACGAAGCCGCTTTGGAGAGCGTCTTCCGCCTTCACGAACAGACAGAACTCCGTGTAGTCTAGTACGTCTTCGTACGGTAGCTCGATCTCGTCGCTGATGATGACGGGGACGCAATGGCTCGTCACCGCGTCGAACAGTCGGTTCGACGACGGCGTATCTCCTGCCAAGTGTAGACAGAACTTGGACGATCGCATCCCTTGCGTTGCGCTCCGGATTCCATCGCTCTGCGTATTGCCTGACTCGAAATGCACTCCCGGCTCGTCTTTCAGTAACTCGTAAAGCTTTTGTCTGATGATTCCTCCCTGCACGCACAGACAGATAGAATTTAGATGCAGCAAAACTGAAGAAGGTCCCAATCGGGCTTCAAGCCTTCAGAAAATATCGACCCATAGCTCTAGGTGCAACAACCTTCGGGCTCTGGCAGGCTTTCGAAATCGACCCATAGCTCTAGATTCTCGTCGAGATGCAACAAGCTTGAGGCTCTGGCAAGCCTTCAAGAGATCGACTCATAGATCTAGATGCAGCTCGTCTAGATGCTGCAACAAGCTTCCTGAGGCTCTGGCACGCCTTCAAGAGATCGACTCATAGATCCAGATGAGCATCTAGATGCAACAAGCTTGAGGCTCTGGCAAGCCTTCAAGAGATCGACTCGTAGATCTAGATGCAGCTCGTCTAGATGCTGCAACAAGCTTCCTGAGGCTCTGGCACGCCTTCAAGAGATCCACCCATAGATAATCTAGATTCTCGTCTAGATGCTGCAACAAGCCTCAGGTTCGGGACAGCAACTCGTGAATCAGATTCCGAAGCTCATCGTCAGGAGCAAATAAGTCTGTTGCAAGTCTAGTCCACAAGATCAAGACTTCAGGAAGACAGAAGAAGAAGATTTTTTTTGAAACGGACAAGAAGAACTTGCAGAACAGTTGTCACCTCTTTTCTGACGATGGCACCCTGGAAGAAGAGAAGGGTATCGCGATCGTGGAAGGAGTGATCATCTGCAGCATAGGAAGGAACTACGTGCTTGTAAGGAGCGATGATGTCTTTGTCGATGTTGGCGACGTCCGAAGTGTAGCGACCGAAATCCGCGAGCACGAACATGGCAGCGCAGAGCTCGTCGCGCATGATGTGCATGCTGTTGGGATGATGAATGACGATAACGTGATCGACGCCGCCGGAAGCTTGCCATGCCGGTTGTCGCTTCAGGAACTGCTCCAGTTTCTTTTGCAGCTGTCGGTTGGGGTCGGTGTGGAGCTCGGATTTGGAGTACTTGTTGTAGCTCAGGGACGCAAAGAAGGGGACGAAGATCACGTCCGCCTTTCTCCAATCGCTCACACGGAAAGCTGTGCATGGGGCGCGACGATCCGGCATGTTGGAGGTGAGGAGATCCGAAGTGATCCAGTACTCAGGACTATGTTGTTGGTACAAACCTCCGGGATACACGGGAAGCTCCGATGCATTCTTCGGCCAGATCTCTCCCGCCGGAAACGGCTCCTTCGCGATCATCCCGTAGTGAAACTCTGGAGGCAAATCGTACATGAAAACTCTCAGCTGCGCCGTGGCTCGATCACATCCCAAGCCTGGACCAGCTGCTGCTGGATCTGCGACTACTGAACGAAGCCTCCGCGACTCGGACCCGGCCGCGTTCGGAAGCTGCTCGTCTTGAATTGCAGAAGAAGAAGAATCAGCTTCAGGAAGCATCGTGCGATCCCATTTGGAAGGACGTGACCGAAGCTGGCCCAGTTCGTCAGACTCGGAAGTCCGTCGCGAGATCTGCAAGGGTTGATAAACGTATGCGGCGCCAAATCTTCTTCTCTCCTTCAGCTCCGAGTCTGGTGTTGCTCCGTCTGAGCCCAAGGACTGCGTGAACATGAAGGAGCCCGAGAGAGCGAAGATGGCAAGCAGGCTGATGATGACAAAAACATAGCCCCTCCTGCCAGACTCCCAACCTCTCAGCTGCAGCGATGGCGGTCTCATGTTTTCGCCAGCTCCTTTCTCCGTATCGTAAGTGGAAACTGGGAGCTGCGAGCTGCTGCTACAAGTCGGACTGCCGCTGGATTGTTGCTGAAAAAACCCAGTAGCAGCTGCAGCAGCGAAGAAGGCCGAGGTTTCTTTCCCCATGACTGCTCCTCGCTTCGTCACCTTCTCTGCCCTACATGTGAGTTCATCTGCCATCATGTGAACTTCTGGTTTTTCTCCTGCCAGCTCCAGGAGCTGGAGATTCACAGTTCAGTCCTCAGGGGGAGCTGCTGCTGTAACTTCTTCTGCTGTTTTCTAAGAAGATTGGATCCAGCGCCCGGCCATGTTGCTCGATGTCTGATCATGGCACTGCATAAGATTCACCTCGAAGCTTTTTCCAAGGCTCATCGTCATCATGTAATACGTCCAACGACGTTGTTGCAAACAGCACTTGTGCTGGCCAGGGATCGATCAGCTAGCTGATGATCTTGCCTTGCCTTGCTCGCTGATGCTTCACTGAATGGACAAACATTCATTCCACCAATTCAATCATGCTAACAAGAGTCCAAGAGTGAGTGGTAGCCGCCCGCCCGCCGATGACGAAAACCAAAAATAGACGATCATCGCCGTCTCACGCGCTCCTTTCACTCACTCGGCGGCCATAGCTCTACACTACCAACTTCAGGAAAGGTTCCCCTTGGAAGCAACCCACCGCTCGCCGCAAATCTAAATCCAAAAAGAAAAAAAAAAAAACAAACACTCGTCAATTTCAGCACCAAGACTTTCTCAAATGCTCTACACAGCGGACATACGCCGGCCGATCTGCTCTCCCCCCAAAACCACAACCCCCCCTCCCCCCCGCCCCAAGAAGATCGAGGAACCGAGAGATCGAGAGAGAGAGAGAAGCAAGTAACCCAGAGACTTACTCTCGGTGACGACGATGATCAAGGAAAGTCGATGAGCTACATGCAGCCGATAAATTTGAGAGCAGCAACTAACGCACAACCCAGCGATCACGATCCGCAGCAACCTTGTTACTGCCAATATGAATAAGGAGCACCGAATTGAGAGAGACAGAGACAGAGAGATAGAGAGAGAGTTAGAAAGGTCCGTCCGGTCCGGCAGTCACGCTGCTTCCGATCGATCGCTCAATTCGGTACCCTGCAGCAGTGGCAGCAGCTTGGATTGGGGCGCGAGATGGGAGAGAGAGAGAGAGAGGAGCGTGGGGACTCCGGAGCACAAAGCTAAGGAAGAGAGAGCTAGGTGTGGCGTAGAAAGACGATGCGCGTTTACTGAGTGAGCAAAAGGGGGAAAAAAGCTCAATTCGGCTGCCTCTGTTTGATGCAATCAGCCCTTTGGCTCGCTGGCACCAGTGTCAGAAAACGTGCCAAACTGCCTCTTGTTATTTTTGCTTGCTAGGCTACTCAACTTATTATTTACCCCTGACCGAACTGACCCACTCCTCAGGCTCTCCCTCACTTACTCGCTCACTGACTGGGTCTTCTTTGCCCTCCTACGTACCTTGGTAGCTCTGACACTAATCATGTTATTTTCAGAGATTTTCGAAATTTTCAAAAACCTTTTTTTACCAAGCCTTTTTTTAAAATGAAAAATTCAAAAATTTTTTTTTTTGACAGAAATGTGTTAAAGCTGCCAAGTTACTACAGTACGGTTCTTTTTCTTTTTTTTCTTTTTTTTGCCCTCAACCGGGACTCAATTGGCATCAGGAGTACTTTTTTTTCCAATGTTGTGTGTGATGTAGTAGCCACACTTGTGATCATCCACAAGAGGAATTAGCCAAATTTGGCTACTAGTCAAGGAGGAAAGTAGAAAAATTTAAGAATCTTGATATATTTTGGAGTCGAACTCTTTATGTAAATCTGGAGATTTCAGAAAAAAATTCCTCAAAATCTGGCAACTTTGGCAAAAAAAATTTGGTCAAAAATCCTCTGTATGGATTGCACTGGAATGGTTTTTTGTCTGCAAGTGGTCCAAATTTGTTGAGTTAAAAAATTGCTGAATTTGGCATGGTTCTTTTGGGCTGTTTTTGGATGGTTTTGCAACCTTAAGGCCATTTATTTATTATCTATCCATGTAAGGGAGAGACTACTGAACAATGTAGTTTTCATTTGATTGCACATTTTGAGGAATGTTCGCCACATGTTACTCTTAATTTTCGAGAACTACTTACATAATGCCATTTATTTATATATTGGCTGTGAGCTTTTGCCATAAGGAGCCCAATTGTAGAACATTTCCTTTCTCAAATGTTGCAGATTTTTTAACTTGCCATAAAGGGCAGAGCCATTACCATATCAGCTGGGCCCCTTGCTTGTTTATTTAGTTCTTCAAACTATTCTTCCTCTCTTTTCCTTCTTTTTTTCCTTAACATTTCTTTCTTTCAGCGGCCACGAACTTGGATTTTTGACTTTTTCTGGAATGAAATTGGAATGTTGTGTCTTCAGGAATCAAGCAAGAAAAAATGGACCCATGGATGAGTAGATGAATGAATGCTGAATTAATTAATGGGGGTGAAAGATTGAATTGAAAGATAACATCTTATAAATGTCCACAAGTTAACAACTAAGCAACATTGGGCTATATGAATGATTGGATGAAGGAACCATGCTTTGTGTCCATGGTGGAATTGATTGAATGAAGAAACATGTTAATGTTCCATGGGGAAACCTTCAAGCTGCCACAAATTATTTGAGGAAATGGAAACAAGGTAATACCCTGAGAACCACATGATTGATTGATTAAGTATCACATAATATCAACTAGCTTTTTCCACAAAAATGTCATCTTAATATGTGATTTTGGGTGGCTTGCCCAAAATGACTGGTTTGTCTAAACAGGTTGAAGTTGCTAGGTGGTCATGTTACAACAATAATCAATCCCTTCATTTGTCAATTGAATGTCCTAATACATCTATGCACCGTCAACACTCAACACCATGAGGTGATTGTTTCATCAAATTATGATCATCAGTTTTGTCTTGCCTTAAGGCAAGCATCTAATCCACAAAGAAACATTTGGTTAGTCACCATTGGGTGCTCCTCTCTTTGAAACAAAATTCACATTGCTATTTTGTTTTGAAACAAAAATGCAAAAAACTTTATTCCACCTACTGAAGCAATTTAGTGAACACAAATCATACATAGTAGTCTTTCCTTTGCCTAGGTTCCATGGAATTTTGCAACTTGCTCCAACTGCCCTTGGAATGATCTCCATTGGTGATGTCTTCTCATTTACACCATCATGTAATACCCATCACAAACACAACCCCCAAAAACGTGGCATGACTATATAGTGTGAATGTTCCTTGTTCCCATGACTATCTCCCCCTTCTCCAAAACAAAACTTGATATTTAGAACCCAGGAAAGTGGTTTGCACATTGTGGATAATTAAGAGAGGAAGTAGCATGCGGGCAATCATCAACCTATGGTAGGTGTAGGTCAAGGGAAGATGAGTTTGGCGCACCAACATAAGGCAGGAATAAAAACAAATGGGAAGCTTGACAATATGGGACTATATGCACAATAATATATGTCCCATCATCAAGCCCAGCACCCAAGTTTCACCTTTTGCAACCTTCAACATCACAATGACTACATTCCAGAAGCCACATTTGCCTTGGGTTATCATTATTTGTTAGTTTGTGCAAGGTGTGTGTGGCAATGATGTTGGAAAGCAAATTTTTTTTTACCATGTCCAATTATTGTACTTGGGCTTCATGTTGTTTTGCACTACAAGGGATGACCAATTGAGATAAGGTCAAAATATTAATATATTTAAAAATTAAATGATTTTGAAAGAAAGATAATTAGTGACCAGACTTGGCAATCCATGATCATATAGATTATTTATAAAATCATTTTCACTTCCATTTATTTTATGACATGAAATGTAATCTTCACCTATTGGAAACATTAAGCTTTTAAGCACCTCTAATGTCCCTTGGTAACCTATATAGTGCCCTTGTCATTCTTTCTGTCTTTTTTGGTGCCCCTTGTTGTTCCAAAAAATAAAGAAATTGGGTCTTTCCAATGTTATCCAATGTTTTTCATATTGCGTTTCCCAATGACCCCTTATGGCCCTTGTGGCTTGAAATATATATAATATATAATATTTTCAACCATAGTGCCCCAATAGTACTTCTTTGCACCTTTGGTGTCTTTTGATATCATATGCAAACTTCCCTTAGTGTGCCCTTTTGATTCAAAAATAATTTTTAAAAAATCCAACATGGCACCCCGTAAGGTGTTTCTAACATCCCTTTCCAACACCCCCATTATTGCTTGTTGCAAGTTCCTTGCTGGCATTCTTGGGGTTTCTTTTTTTTCCCTCACCATCACCATCTGTTATCATTTGTGTTGTTTCCTAAATGTGTTTTTGTCATTAACCAAGCTTAGGTTGCCTTTGAACCAAAACACCCCCATTGATCCAAATTTCTACTAAAGATGCTTGAATTTAAATATGAATTTGAAATGTTTGGTAGGTCAATGTTCAATTTTGGGATGTTCTTTTAAAACCTTGGCCTAGCAACATAACTCCTGAACAATCATAATAATTAAAAAGTTCAAGAAATTTTATAAATGTTACATTTGTTTGGTTTAAAAATTATATTTCCAATCAAAATTTCCAATGACTAGGGTTAGGTTTTTACTAATTCTAAAAGATATTGAAGTTGAAAGGGGAAAAATAGTTCACCCATTCTAAAAGGAAATGGTTAGAAAAGACAAAATAAAATGTCCACCCTCAAGTCATGTGTGGAAGTGATATAAAAATTGCTAGATAACATTTCCAAATATATTAATAAATTTGATATTTAGAGAGTTTATTCAGTCTATTTAATTTCATAAACATAACATTGATAAAGATAATGTAGACCTATCAACTTTGATGAAATGTTCTAATAGAAATTTAAATTTCAATGTTGGTTTGAATAAGTATGTTTCTAATTTGGATTGAAAGATGTTCATTAAAATATTATTAAAAAAATTAATTTATTTAAACTATATTTTTACTTAGTCAAAAAATATTAATGTAAAGTTATTATGCTATTATTAATTTTGATTAAAACCATTATTGTTTTGATATATATATATTTTTTAATGATTCATTTAAAATTTTAAAATTGTAATGGAATTTAGTTTTGGTTTACTTGTAATTTTGATTTTCAATATAAACCAAAAGCTGCTATCATGTTACAAAATTTAGTGTTACCATTTGTTGGAGTTGTGAATATTATGAAAATAAAAAAAATCTAATTAATTAAATAATGTATGAATATAAAATGTGGTTTAATAGATTAAAATACACCAAGACATGTTCTTTTCATATGAAATCAAATGTTGAAATTTAAGAATTTCATAGTTTGCAATCTTGATGTGTAGGTCTTGCTTCAATTGTAAATGTATATTCATATTTCAAAACATTAATAGTCCAAAATTTAATAAGTCATTAAGCCTAAGAATATAGTTGTTGAATGAAAATGTGAAACAAAATGCACTTGAATGCAAATCATGCACTTTCAAATAATAATATTCAGATTGGAATCTCAAAGCTTTTAAGACCTTGGTGTGATACATATTGATAGCATGTTTATAAATATGATTATAATTAACATGTAATTGATTTAAACAAAATATTAAACCTTTGAAAAATGTAAAATTTGAAATCAAGAGCTAGACTTTGAACATGTTTCAACTACATAGTAAATGAAAAGAATTTATAACGAAAAATTAAAATTGTTGTGATCAACTTGTATGGGCAAAAAAAGTCTTGACAATCTTAATTTGCACCCAATTTGCAAGCATTGGTGTATTGACCATAAATTAGATCACTTCTTTTTCTTCTTCCCTTTTTTGTCATTTTTTTCACTTTTCTCTTTTTTTCACATTAAACTTCTATGATAGCAAGTCATTAATCCTCCCATATCAATTTTAATTATTGATTAATGACACACATTGAAAAAAGGTTGCAACCTTTACAACATATGAATAAGATATTAAAACACACATGGTTTAATAGATTCATAATATTTTCAAATTTCTTAAATACATTTTATTATTATAGTACAAGGGCAGATTCAACACATGTTTGTAGAACAAATAATGAATTTTGAAAACTTCACATCAAGAATAAAATATTTTTGAAATTACCATATTTTTGAAATAACATGATAAGTCCTAAAGAGGCCAAGGTATTATGATAATAAGTAAAATGTAAATATGTAGAAATGACATCCATGTAAAATAAATAATGCAATAAACAAGATGGATTTTTATTTTTTTTAGTTTGCCATATTTGGATATTAAAGGATGAGGATTGCCAAATGGGCTTTTAAAAACATATAAATAATTTGATCTCATCAAGTTGTGCTTGATCTATATGGCAACATCTTCATTAAATTCTATCCTCTTCTACAATGTCAATACAGGTTTCCATAAATTTCAAAAATATTTTATATTCATATAAAAAATCATTAGTTGTATATTGTAAGTTTGTTAGAATATATCATCAAGCAATGACATTTGTAACAAGGTAAATGTTGGTCATCTATTCATATAATTAATGATGTTCCAAATTGAATTTAAACTAATGAATCTTAAAAAAACTAATGAAAAGATCACAAACTCGTTTTCCATCATAAGATCATTTTAATTCAATAGAATATTCATGCAAAGGTCTTTCCATATATTTATGATAAGAAAATTTAAATTTTCAAACATGTCAAGTAAGTTGTAAATAAATGAAATACTATTTTTTTCTTATTCTCAAAATAATGGAAGCATAGAAGATACTTGTGCACTCTCAGATTGTGCATATTATACTTATAATATAATAAGTTTGAACACTATATTGACTGGGTTGGTTTCAAAGCTACTTACAAAAGTTTGTAATCCAATTTCTTCTTCAATATGTCAAAAATTGTAAACTGGATTTTAGGCAAGCGAATTTCTTTGTATACTTTACCATGCTTGTGCTTCATAATTACTATGTGAAAGACCAATCAAAGTGGCCCATCGCAAAAAGAACATTGAGCTTTGAGATGGACCCACAACTAATTGGCTCATCAAGCTTTTACAAAATTTTCAGTTCTTGACCAATTTTAGACTCAATATGTTAGTTATGGATAACTTAACCTTGGATCCTTGTTGATAACTAACATTTTTTTCAATAACTAACCAACATTTGACCATACCTCATATGGATTGATGTGGCATGTGCCATTGGCCCAAGTGTGCATTGTGAACAAGACCTTGATGATAAAGCTTAATTGTGAAAAAAAAAATATTTTTTTAAAATTAATTCCAATGACAAAATTATTCAAAACTCAATATCTCTCCCACCTTAGGATTAAAAATTATGAAATCACCTCCAAGAAATCTTAGTCATCAATGGTCACAAAGAACTCACCCCAATTTATATTATAAATATCTAGTTTTGATTTTGTTGAATTTTCTTTCAAAACATTGTTCAATATTCAATAATTCTTGCACTGTAAATATAAACACTACCAAACCATATTGGTGCACCCTTACTAATTGAGGGCTTTTCAATGATACCAAGAGCAAGGGTGTGTTGTGATTTGGGAGATCTCATCATGACAAACAAAACAAAATAAAACAGACAAACAACCTTTGTCAATAGATAGATTTACTTTGCTATTGATTTCATATGGGATTAATGTAGCTTGTGCCATTGGCCCAAGTGTGAACCGGTTACCCAACTAATTTTTCTTTCCAAAACCATTTTTTGTAATTTACTTGAGTTTCCAATGACAAAAATTAGTCAAAATTCAGTTTTTTTGCAACATAAGTTTTAAAATTTCCAAATCACCTTCATTAACTCCTACTCACCAAGTGCTTTGCCAAAATTTCAATACATGTTGACTAATTTGACTCATTTTTGCCAAATTTTTGCCAAATTTTCAATATCACAAAATTGAAAAAGACACCTTCTCTCAAGCACTCATTCATACCAAGCTGTAAACCTTGGACCTTAGTGATATGGCACATTAGAAGGATTATTAAAAACCCATGATTGCCATGGGATAAATGGAAGCATTTCCATTTACCTTACCTACAATTGATAATTGGCACTTTTTTGTTAAAAATTTATTTCTTAAAAAAAATGAGGTTATCTAGTGTGATTCATTCCAAAAAAAAAAATCGATAAAAAATGCACCAAAGTCTCCAGATTTTGAGGAATTTTTTTCTGAAATTGCCATACTTAGAAAATAAGTTCCAGCACGTCACCAAAATATAGTAGGGTTCTTTTTTTGTCTACTTTCTTCAGTGACCTGTAGCCAAATTTGGCTAATTCCAGTGTGGCTACATCACAAAATTGAAAGAAAAAAAAAGAGAGAAAAACATCCTGCCCACAATACCACAAGCCCTGTGCAATAAAAGAAACTCTTATATCTAGGTTCCAATTTCAACAGGAGATCAACCAGTAGATGAAAGTATTGGTTTCATATCTTAGTGGTACTTTACCCTAAGGTCAGTTTCATCATTAAATAGTCCTCAAAATAGTGAAATGAAATTTTGTGAAAATATGAAGTTGACATGTTGAAAATCATCATAACTTAATTATCATAGGCTACACTTTGAATAATTTCAGTACTCATATCACAATATTATAGGGAACGAATGGAAAAATATTATAATTTCAAAATTAACTAAAAAAACGAATTTATTTTTGAAAAATAAATAAATTATTCGTTTTTGTCAATGTGGAAACTGACCCTAGGCTACATACAGTATCCAGAATCAGACAGGTGAGCCTGTGAAGAGCTGCCATGCAATGTCAGGGTGCCTAGTGAAGCAACAAGGTTTCTAGGGGGAAGTGAGTTGATTGTACAAAGGTCAAAGTGCATAATCATTGCTTCAAGAATAATAAGTAATGGTACCCAGCACTTTAGCCCAAGCTTGAGGATAAAGGAGGACACAGTATACCCCCCTACAATGATGAAACCCTGGTAAACTTGATTAAAACAACGCACCCAGCAAAGGGGGAAAGGGAGGACAAAGAGAGAGGACCCAAGTCTGAGCCAAAAGCGCAGAAAACCCAAATGGGGATCAAAGTGGGCAAAGGAACAAATTAATAGGAGACAACGCTCCCCCAAAGTGCATCTCTGACAAAGCTAAGAGCTTATCCTTTGTGCTTTTCCAGATTAGGTGGCATTCTCTCGATAAAGTGATGTAAAACCTGCCAATAGCCTACAAAAAATGGGACGAACCAGGAAGAAAGAAATTAAAAAAGGAAGGATTATTATATAGGTCCAATTTTCCTTCATAACCTTCAAATCTCAACCTACCAAAATGCGAAAAGAAAGATTAATATTCAAGAAGTACCTTCTCGGAGTGATAACAGCTTTGGGTGCAGAAAATTGGTTAAATCAAGTGCAGTAGTTTTCTTATGAAAATTTAGTCTAACCATGATGATTGTAATTTTTTTGGCATGTCCAATGTTCCAATCTTTCTTTTTTTGTGATGGACTGATCAAAGTGACTCTTCGCAAACAAACAAAAAATTAAAATTAAAAAAGTTAAAGTCTAAGAAGTTGCCCAAGTGGCAACCCTAGACTCTTTTTCTTCTGTCATCATGGTGTTGGGCTGTTCCTTACTTTTGTGAAGAACCTCCAGTTTGGGTTAGGAATTCACTTCTAGGTCTGCTTCTTCAACAAAATAAATTTCAGTTCTAGTGTGACCTCAACCTGTGTCAGCAAATTTGGTTGTGTGACTAAGCCCTAACCGGATGATATAAGGCAAGCTTGCCCTAATGGATGTTTTTTTGTGTTGGATGTGATTGGCAAAAAAATGCCAAAGATAGAGACGGTTGGCGATCATGAATATTGGAGGAAGCTGCATTTTTCTTCTTTACTTCTTTTCTATTTTTCTTGTGTTTTGTTGTTTGTTGGCTATGAAGATTGGTTTGTTACTTTTCATTGTGTGCTGGCGCTCAAATCAAGTTGGTGATGGAGTGTTGTTTTTGTGAATTTCTTCAATTGTGTGATGGAAATGATTTAAAGTTGCTAAATAGAGGATGGTGCACTTGGTTGTTGAAGGGGATAAATACAAGACAATTGGAAAAACTAAGCACACTTGTTTTTATGATTCTTCTTCACTGAATTTTAATTTACTATAGGAATAAAATGGTAGTTTCTTTTGATATCATCAATGTAGTGGAGAATTACGTGGTGGTTAATGAACTAAAAAGTCCATATGAAGAATAACCATTGTAAACAATTCTTTAATGTACATGTTAAAAAGAAAAAAATTGAAATCCACCCAAAAATGATGATGATATGAATTTATGAAAATATTGCTCATTTTAGGCCATTCAAAAGTCCATAACTTTTTTTGGTTCAATTTTTCTAGCAACTTTTTTGCACAAATGTTCTTTTTGTTTTAACATATCATATATTAAGTCCCTATAAAATATCTCAAATAAAATTCATAAACAAAAATGCATGTATATAGAGGCATAAAGTAGCAAACTAGTCCATATTTTTCAACTTCAAAAGTCCATTACTATATATTTGGTGTATATTTGTTACAATTTTTTTTATCTAGATGTCTTCTTCAAGTTGAAAATCTATATCTAGCCACAAATTTGGAAAATTATTATTTTTATGTCATGTTAATAACATGTAAATGCACGCCATTCTACAAAAAATCGGATTGTGACGTAAAAAGTGAACCACCCTATCTTGCAACCACCTTGTCTATATGTTTTACTTATTAGTTTCCCGAATTCTGTTGCACTGAAATTAGCAAATAGAACACTAGGTATACAAATCAATAAAGATCTTATGACAAAAAAAATGGCAAGCTTTAAGGGATCAACGAGTTGACCTTTTATGGATTATTTTGCTCAAGTTTGACATGTTTGGGCTTTACATGGGATTATGGGAAGGAACAAGTACCTAGGCATTTGGAAGCTTTGTGTAATTTTTCTATAATGGAAATATTTTGGGAAAATTAAATAAATTAGCTAAGAAAATTACCTGTTAGTATTTTTTCCATCTCTAATATAAGGTCAACAATGGGTTTGGGCATTGAGATTACATTGATTACATCTATTGTTGGGATACCCACAATTACATGCCACAATAGCCCACATTGAAAGATGATCCAAAGTGAACTAATCCATCAAGGTCCACAAAATAAAATTAGCTCTATCACTATGTTGTAAATAGAGTTGATTTAGGTTCATAAGTTATGTTGATTCCTTTAAAACACAATTATATGATGTTTGTTTGATGTCAAAGTGTATACAAAAATTTGTGTACCCTCCTTTTTGGTGACATTACTTCTAATTTTGATTCTGAGAATAAGACCCATTTTCGATCTAGATCCAAATTAGATCCATTTTAGATTACCCAAACTAGAACAAGTGATTAACTACCAATTAACCTCTAGTTAGCTTCTAATACTAGTTTTTTTTTTCAAAAAATTTAATTTTGATTTTAGTTCTTGTTTTTTAGGTCTAGTACTTTAAAAATCAAATTCAAGTTCCAATTTTATAACCAATTCCAAAATCAAACTTAATTTTGGTTTGATTTTTACTACTTGAAATTGGAATTGGCAATAACTTCTAACCTTCTTGGTAAATATTAAAAATTTCCTTCTTGATTAAGTTCTTTATACAAAATCATAAACATTCATAAAAATTACAAATCTACATGCAAATTGACTACACACTTATAGTCAATATTAATAGGTATTGTTCATGCAAGTAATAATTGTTGCAACCTTATTTCTACATGTATTTTTATAGTCCAAAACATAATTATTTAGCAAACTCCAAAATCCATTACCAAATCAAGGTGCAAAAAAATTTCAAAATTACATCATGAAAGAATGTTTAAAATAGAAAGGTTGAAAAAATACTCAAAATTTTCCTCCAAGACCTTAATTCAAATCCAATCACTGATTATTTACTAAGTAAATACACTACATTTTACCTTCATTAACTAATATGTCTCCTTAACATTTACCCCCTTTACTTTGGATTCCATTTTCAAAATCCTTGTTATGTACAATAAAGTTTAATGTTAAAAGGTCAACTGCAAATACTATTCCTCCTTGGTTGCTTGTGGAACTTTCCTATTGTTGCCACTTGTTCTAGTAATGACTACTATATAGATATTTGTTACTATGCCGCCTAGTCCATTGAATTTACTTCTTATTGTTCTTCCATCACCACTTGTTATTGTGTTAACACCTACTTTTATTGTTGTTGTGTTGACTAATCCCTGTCATGTAACATTAAGATGGTGTGTTTGAACTCATTTGACTAAAACTCAAATGCATGTTGTTCTTTAATCACAATTTCCTCCTCCGACATACCTATTATGTTAACTCCTATGTCCATTTGCATTGGTCCTATACTATTTTGGTCAAGTGCCTTTAGTTTTTCAAGCTATTATTTTTTTTCTTGCTAAGCAAAAACATGATAAAATAAACAAGAAATTCATCTACCTAAAATCTAGTTTATAATTTTTGCCATAAGCACAAGAAAGTGGATTAAATTTTTTTGTAAATACACATGTAAAACTATCATGGCCTCCATTGAGTTTGTGATAAGTTGAATTAAAAAATTGAATTTTTAAAAAAAGTAAGCAACAAGTAGCTTTGAAACTAAGTTCCTAGTCAATACAATGTTCAAAGCTACTTTTACATGAAAATTTCCACATATTATGAATACACAAATATCTTCTATGCTTCCATTAGTTTATAAAACCCAGTAAAGATCCAAACATCTTTACAAGTAGACATGTTTTTAAAGATTTTATTTAATACAATTATTAAAGATGTGATTTCTCAATTTTATTTCAATAAAGTAAAAGATTATCATCATATTAATCATTGGATAAAATAATTTTCTTACTTTCAAGACATCAAAGTCGAATTATGGTTACTAGTCTATTTTTTTTACAATGAACACAAATTATCTATTTTACCATGCTTATCCCCCTCTTGATTTTTTCCACTTCTAAACCTACTTCATCATGTAATGGATTTCCAAGTAGTTAATTTGGACTAAATGCTCAAGGTACATAATGGAAATTTCAAAATGTTACTTGGTATGCCTTCAATAGGTGTCAGTGCATGTTCTCATCCAACTTGAATTTCTTGAATACCACCTTCATATCTTCTTTGAACATGTCTTACACCATGTCCCACCACTAAGGTTGTCAAAATAGATGTGATGCAACCATTTTGCATTGCACATCACATCAACATCTATCCTAATGCAAGAAATAATATGTTGACATTCGGGCTACCCCCATTACAATTAGTAACTAAAAACAAATTTCGATCACCAATCCTATGACGACCAAAAAATTTTGGTCACCAACCCTATGGCGATCAAAATTTTTCAATCACCAACCTTGCAATGACTAAAAGTTTTTGGTCACCAAACTTATAATGACTAAAAAATTTCAATTGTCACTCTTGTGGCGATGAAATTTTTTCGATCACCATTTTTTCCATGTGTCACACTGTGGCCCTGCCATTTACATTAAATAATATTTTAAAGAAAAAGAAGAATTATGGAAATTCCAATATTTCACCATGCAAAAATATAATCTTCAGAAAAAGTCCTATAAAAGAAACCAAAATCCTTCAAGATATTACAACTCTTTCATTAATCCCAAGTTTCAACACAAGCATAAATATAATTTTATCCTTGTATAAAAATAAACCTACTACCTAGGGGCCAAAATCCATTAAGCTACTATATTCTATAATGAATTTAAACACAATATCTTCACCTTAATAGGTAATGCCAAAAAAAGAATGAAAACCAAAACAAAAGTCTACAAAGTGAATGCCTTGTATTTGCATTAAAAAATGTTGCTTCAAGTGAATTTCTATTAATTCTTTTTCATTACTTGATGTTTATCAATTATATGATAGCATTTATTGGAGCACATTATCAATGGTAAGTCCAATCATCCATAATTCAAAAATATAAAAAATAGATGAGCAATACTTGTGTGAAACTATAAATGATCATTATATCTTATGTTCACAAAAAACCCATCATCATTATAAAGCATAGGTATGGACATAAATTTCAAATGTAAAGAGAATGGATTCACAAGTTTCAAATTTGATTACACATGATAACATGATTCGCTTGCAAAATCGGGTTTTATACAATTCACAAGTCCAGAACATGTCGTTTTTGAAAGATCATGCAAATTACACCACACTCCATATGTAGCAACTACAAACTGTCTATGGCTGCCTTTAATATCACTTGTAAGGTGGAGTCCAATTATATGGAGGCCCCATCAATGTGTGCATGACATGCTAAATAGTTCTTCATGCCTTTGGGTTTTGGTCATACATATCATGGATCACTTTCCCAAATGATATCTTGGTTGAATTGTCCACAAAATATTTTGCATCCCAATCTTCACCCCATATGACATTTGCCAACTTGTCCACTGAATATGTTTCAAACCTCAAAGTTGTGGCATGTTGCTTGGCCATTCATTAAGGGGAATTTGTAATTCCCAACTCACTATTAAAAAAAAACAATTATAGGACAACCCACCAACGCATTTTCTTTGCGTTGGTGGCATCTTGCTCCTTTGTAAACCTATACAATAACGGTGACACTTCTTACAAGCATTCAGCCTCACCCCAATCACACACACCTATGTACACAACATTTAGTTTGTTTAGTGGAAAATGCAACACAATGTTGTCCTTGGACAAGGGTTTATGAATGCCCATGCCAACTTCGCACGATTTCATGTAAAGGTGACAAGTCATGTTTGGCCTTTCATATCCAACCCCCCTTGATGCCATAATGGGGGAACACTTCGTGTTGTAATCCAACATTTTTCAAAAAGTTCTTTCATTCCACCACAATTTGTATGCCTCCATGGTCTCTATGTGGATGGTAAGGAATTCGATGACACTTGGATGTTTGCACGGGCATGCTAAAGCTTCCATTGATTGTTGTTTACACGTTTTTTGCTTCTCATTTGTCTTGGGTGTCTTCCTCGCCAACTCAATCGTGCTTGGGATGCGATTTAATTTTTTGATTCACACCTTGTGCATCACACCATAACCACTCTTATTGTTTCCATCCAACAATGGGAGCACATTTGTTGTGCTTGGAATCCATAACACACCATAGTTTCCAATTTGGGCTAAAAAGTTTCAAGCACCTTCTTCCATCCATGGTGCAAGTCTTGCCTTCTTATTTGACCAATGCTTCAAAAATTTGGCCCACCATGAAATTTTCTCCCACAAGTTTGCCACTTCCATGGTCCAATGTGCCCTATTATTTTGTGGATAAAAGACATCAAACCATTGCAATAAATTTGTGGTTGCATTTGAATTTTTGCATTCAAACCAATCTATAAATCCCTTAGAATTATAAAGTTTGGTGTATTGTGGGGAATCGTCTAGTTTTGCCAAAACTTATTTTCCATGACTTGCTTATATTTCTTCAAACCAGTTCCTTGCTTATTCACAAAAGCACCATTGAAGTATGCCATTTTGTGCTCCATGAAAAATGTCATGACAATTTTTTTAAATCATCATGTGTCAATTTGTTTAAGGTCATCATCTTCAAGCCTTTGATGCTTCTAGGATTATGTCAATGAAATGTTTTCCCCACCTGAAATTTTGTAGCCCCTTGCTTATGCATGCTTGAAAATGGACTACTCAAAGTTTAGGGGGATAGCTACCAAACAATGAATGGGATAACTTGTTTCAAAGGTTTTGGTCAAATTGTCTTCTCAATAGTTGTCCACCCAATTGTCTACTTGACAACATCGTTGGAATCTTAGATGCCAAATAACCCAAAGACTTTCTAAGCATTAATTGTCAATAACAATTAGAATTTCGAAAAATCAAGGTTAAAGGTCTTCTAGAATTTTCACAAAATGCAAAAAAGGTTGCCTTTCACCAAGGACTTGATCATGTCAACTCACCCTTAGGTTCCACACAATGATAGTTGTAAGGCAACGACCAAAAACACAAAACCTAAATGGAAATAGAGGTGTTCCAAAATGAATCAAGAATTTCATTTTAAAACTCAAATACCTTCAAAGACGTTTTGGAAAATTGGTCGCCATCAGATAGCTAAAAAATATTTTGGTCGCCATCTGACGATTCCTGGATGGCAACTAGAAATGGATTTGATCCATCCACGACAACCAAAATCATAAAGGTCGTTCAATGGCGATCAAATTAGTGGTTGCCATCAAATGGCAACCAAATTCAGTCACCATCAGATTATGGATGGCAATCAAATTTGGTTGTCATTAGATTATAACAACCAAAGGTTTTCAGTCACCACACAATTGTGGTGATCGAAAACCTTTTGGTCGCTGTGCCCATGTGGCAATTGAGAGGACTTTAGGTGGTGACCGAAAACCTTTTGATCATTACAATAGGGGCCCTTTAAAACTAGGGGTTTTTATTTTATTTAATATTAATTAGTTTGGGGTGCTTCACAAGTCCAACTTTTGATTTTTGCAATGAGCCAATATTGATTGGCCCATCACAAAAAAAAAGTTGAAACTGTGGAAGCCCCCCAAAATAAAAGATTTTATGGAAAGATGGAGTGCCTCCCCATTTGGCCCACCTATATAAATGAAAATAGGAGAACTTTGGGCAAAACATATGGGATCAAAATGAGGTTTATTGGGAATACCCTTTGGGAACACATTGGGAACTTGAAAAAAACATGTTCAGAACAAATGGAAAAATGGCAACAATCCTTCCTTGTTGGAAGTCAAATTTGACTCAATTTTGTTTTAACATCTTTTTAGTGAGGGCTAAAAGAAAGGAACACTTAGCTATATAATTATTGAACTCAAAATAGAATGAAAAGTTGCCAAAATATATATATTTTTAATTGACTCAAACCAAATTGATTGCAATATCTATGAAAAGATGAAACCTTGATAATACACTATCAAAATGGTCTTTCCAATAGCATTTAAACAAAATCTCTCATGGCAAAAATGTTTATTCCTTTTTTTTTCATTCATTCAACTAAAAATTAACAAATGTCATATTATGTCGAAATAGTCCTATGTGTTGTAAATATGGAACTTTTGTCATGATGTCTTTATACAACAAGTCCTTTGGTAAATTTGAAACATCTAAAACTTAGACTCCTTCAAATGCACATGGAAGATATTTGACATTGATGTCATTGTGATACCAAGCTATAAACACAATTTTCTTGTCCATTACATTCTTATTTCTAACATATAATGTCAATGGTATGTCCTTATACAATAAGTCTTCCAATAACCAAGAAATATCCACATCATGTTCACCTTCCTCTTTGCGTAGGAAATATATGACATACCCCCTCATATTTCCAGGTCATGATGGTGTGGTCGTCCCACTCGTGAGCCTACTCGATTACCTTTCCTTCACCTTAATTGCTTGACATATATCATTTTGCAAAAAAATTTGAAATCACAAAAACGACAAAAAATAGTGCATGGAGTCCCCCCCCCTCTCTTTAAAATGTTGTGCACAAATTTTCCATAATAACTCGAGTCATACATGTTGAAAAGAAAGTGAATTTTTTTTTTAATGTGAAGCTTTTTATATAGGTAAATTAAAGGGTACCCCCAAAACTTAAGGCACCCAAAAAATTTGCTTGCCATCCAACAACATTCCCATGTAACAGCCACACATGGAAATTGAAACATCATCAGAGGCGATTAAATTTTTTTGGTCATCAACTAGCTATCAAGACTATCAATGACTAAAAAAATTCAATCACCATTCCTAAATGTTGAAACCAACCGAAAATTTTTGGTTGCCAATAGGATGTTTAAATAGTTAATGATCGAAAAAATTCAATGACCATTTTTAAATGTTAAAAACAACTAAAATTTTTTGGTCACCAATAGGATGTCTAGATAATTCGTGATCGAAAAAATTTGATCACCATTCCTAACTATTGAAAATGACAAAAATAATTAGGTGCCAAGTTGATTGCATAGTTGGCAACTTAAGGCGATTAAATGTTTCAATTGCCGCATGTTTAATGGTGACAAAACCTATTTCAATCACCATTTGACACCAATGGTCACCAACAATGACTGAACCACTTTGGTCACCATTTGACATCCCTACGTTGATGTTTTTTGCAGGTCGTTAGGTGGTTATTGAAATTTTCCATCACCATCAAATTTGGGCCAATAGTTCTAGCCTAGTGCCGAAGTTAGGCCTTTGATGGTGATCAAAGGTGACCAAATTCGACCTAAGCCCAATCTTGGGCCTTTGGGTTTATGTGGGTTCACTATGAAACCCACATTTTGATCATTCCATGTACTTTCTTTTGTGATGTGTGAGGACTCTATTTGCTTTATGCAATCAATGCCATAGACTTAGAAGAAAGTGGGAGTCTTTTTAGAGGGCTTTAAAGTTCACAACACCGATTGTGAAAACAATCATGTGCTGGATTTCAGGGCTAAACCTCTTGGAGGACCCTGGTATCGAATCACTATACATTTTTATCCTTAACTAACTTTAATTTATCCCACCTTTCACCCTAATGTATCCTTAACCCTAATTTACCCTTAATTTATTTCTTTATTAATGGATGGTGTGGACCTAAGGAGAGTGGTTAGGGGCCATGGTGTGAAGGGAAGACGACATGAAGCAAAATTCAAATCACTTAAAAACCTAACCGTCCTAACAGATGCTGGATCTAACAAAACCTTCCCCAACCTAGGTCATACACCTTATGTTTGTAGTATGTGCGATGGTGCCACATTAACAAAAGGTGGCCATTTTCTAAACATGAAACCCATAGGAAAAATAATTATTTCTAATATACAAGTTGCATGGATGAACATATGAAGGCACGCATGTTGAAGGTGCACATGGCCATGACAGGGAACCAATTCTTTTCCAAAAATTAGGTGCTTTTAACTATGGCACAAATGGTGTATGTGGAAGTGGTGCTTGGGGTTCATATCAATTAGAGGATCATACTAGGCTCATGAACCGACAATATGCCTATGTATCAACTAGATAGATTTGCAGTGGCAAATTCATTGACTCCTCCAAAAAGACTTCTACTTCCTACAATAATTCCCCTGGTTCTTACAACACAACCCTAAACTCCTCCTAGATCTGCCCCTATCACTTCCCTTTCTCTTTTCAATTAGTACCACCAATACCAATTCACTACTAGAATTTTTATTTTTTCAAACTAACCAAGTTGACTAGATGGGTTTTTTTACTAAAGGCCAAAGGCTTGAATGACAATGGGTATTTTTTTATTAATCAATTTGATTAAAATGATCGATTTGACAATTACTCAAATCAAACATTTAGTTGAATTGGATTTTAAAATACCACCTAGTCAAATTGGTTAATGCCTTGGTCAATAAGACCACCCAATCTAGTCAAATTCGCAAGTGCCCTAGTCATATAATATTATAAACATAATTAAATTAGCTACATTTATTTTTAACATATTATTATTTTACCCTAATAAATTTAATCATAATTGATAAACCTATAATTAGTTTAAAATTATCATTAATTTAGCCATGGTTGGTTTTGCCATCAAACATTTATTCATTAGTTAGTTTAGCCATATTAACTTTATTAGTGGTAAGTTTCACCAAATTTATTTACTCATGGTTAGCTTAACCAATTCTAATTTCGCCATGTTTAATTTTGTCATAATTATTTTCAGAATTTTGATTTTAGTCATAATTAATTTTTTCATAATTGGTTTTTCCATAAAATATTTATTCATTAGTTAGTTTAAACATATTAGCTTTATTAGTGGTTAATTTAACCAAATTTATTTACCCATGGTTAGTTTAACCATTTCAAGTTTAGCCATTGTTAATTTTGCCGTAAATATTTAACCATTTTGATTTAGCAATAATTATTTCACTCATGTTAATTTTAGCCATAATTCATTTTCTCATAATTTATTTTTTCATAAAAATATTTATTCATTAATTATTTTAGCCATATTAACTTTATTAATGGTTAGTTTAGCCAAATTTATTTATTAATGGTTCATTTAACCATTTTTAATTTAGCCAAGGTTAATTTTGCCATAATTATTCTAACCAATTTTATTTTAGCCATAACTATTTCATTCATGTCTATTTTAGCCATAATTAATTTTTGCATAATTGGTTTTGCCATAAAATATTTACTCATTTGTTAGTTTAGCCATATTACTTATATTAGTGGTTAGTTTAGCCAAATTTCTTTACTCATGGTTAGTTTAACCATTTTTAGTTTAGCCATGTTTATTCTAGCCATAATTAATTTATGCATAATTGATTTAGCCATAAAATAATTATTCATTAATTATTTTAGCCATATTAATTTTATTAGTGGTTAGTTGAACCAAATTTATTTACTCATGGTTAGTTTAATCATTTTTTATTTAACCATGGTTAATTTTGCCATAATTATTTTAACCATTTTGATTTTAGCCATGTTTACTTCATTCATATTTATTTTAACCATAATTTTTTTTCATTATTGGTTTTGCCATAAAATATTTATTCATTAGTTAATTTAGCCATATGAATGTTATTAGTGGTTAGTTTAGCCAAATTTATTTACTCTTGGTTAATTTAACCATTTCTAGTTTTGCAACAGTTTATTTAGCCATAAATATTTTAACCATTTTCATTTTAACCATAATTATTTCATTCATTTTTATTTAGCCATAATTAATTTATGCATAGTTGGTTTAGCCATAAAATATTTTTTTATTGGTTAGTTTATCCATATTAACTTTATTCATGGTTAGTTTAACCATTTTTAATTTAGCCACAGTTGGTTTACCCATAAAATGTTTATTCCTTAGTTAGTTTGGTCATATTTATTTTAGTCATGGTTAATATAACCATATTTATTTTATTCATGGTTAGTTTAACCATATTTATTTTACTCATGGTTAATATAACCATATTTATTTTATTCATGGTTAGTTTAACCATATTTATTTTATTCATGGTTAATATAACCATATTTATTTTACTCATGGTTAGTTTAACCATATTTATTTTACTCATGGTTAATATAACCATATTTATTTTACTCATGGTTAGTTTAACCATATTTATTTTACTCATGGTTAGTTCAACCATTTCTAGTTTAGCCATAAAATATTTATTCATTGGTTAGCTTGGCGTTATTTACTTTATTCATGGTTAACTTCACCATATTTATTTTTCTCATGGTTAATATTACCAATTCTAATTTAGCCATGGTTGGTTTTGCCATAATTATTTTACTAAAATTAGTTTAGTCATTATATATATTTAACATTTATTTATTAAGATATGGTTAATTGAACCATAATTAGTTTAGGCATGGTTATTTTTCCATAATTACTTTAGTTGCGGTTAATTTAGAGATTATCATTTTATCAATCATTAGTTTTGCCATAATTAATTTTTCTTAAATGAATCTAGCCACCTATTTAACTTATGTAATGTAAGTATGTGACTAAGTAACCTAAATACACTTAGTTTATATGTAGGTGTATTTATTTAGACATACCCTATCTATATTCCACCTATTTACCTATATTCTAACCTATAGGTAACCTAATTATATAGGCTAGGGTAGGCCATTTATATACCTATGATAAATTACTAGTTGGTTAATTAGTTATTTATCTAAAATACACTAATGAATGTGTAATTAAATAGCTAATTATTAATTATTACAAATACATTGTTGATAATATATAATGAATTAGGTCACATTTGTGAAGATTAGTTGTAATTTGGTTGTAATTATTAATTATAATTAAATAACTAGACATTAACTATTATTAATTTTTATTTTAACTTAATTAACATACATATTTACCTACCTCTTTATATTTTTAATTACTTAATTTATATATCTTATGTAATTATTTAGGAATAATGTTGTGTGAACTTTAAGGCTCTAATGTTGTGTGGACATGAAAATGTTTCTCCCTCCCAAAAGTTTGTCCCATATTGCTTATCATCTTTTTCAAATGATGAAGAATATAATTAAATGCACCATAAACATTCAAGACATAAGAAATATTTTAAAAAGGAAGGTCACTTGGGATGAGCCAATTCAAAAGGCCCAACCTTAAAGGCCAAATTCAAAATGAAATAGGATTTTCCTACCTAGGTCATTTAGGTGTAGGATTAATTTAAGTGGTGTACATTTAAACCTAATAAAGATCATAACTTAGGTTGTCCTAACCTACTTTAGGCTTTTATACCTAGTTGTTAGTTATAAGCTCCTAAACCTAGGATTTTAGGTTGTAGGTTCCTAGACATAAGGACCTTAGAAGTAGGTATCTAATTTTAGGTTTAACCTAAGTTGTTTAGGTTCTATCCATGTGGCATAGCCTAGTGGCAAATGTTTAAATGCCACATGGCATAACCTAGTGGCCAATGTTTAAATGCCATGTGACCATAGCCTAGATGGCCAATGTTTAAATGCCACGTGGTTTAACTTGGGTGGCCATTATTTAAATGCCACATGGCATTTACCTAGTCAAAATGGCATTTGTTTAATAAAAATGATGTTTGACCAATCAAAAAACCATTTGACTGTTATATTGACTAGTCAAAGTGATGAGTCAAAAGTACACAGCCCAATCACAATGGACAAGTTCAAAACGACTTGTCCAAAATGACTAAGAGGTTTTTTTATGCTTATCCAAAATGGGTCTTTTTTTACCAAAATTTATGGTAAAAAAAATTAGGAATTATAATAATGGTTATTCCCAAATCAACAGCACCAAGTACCTCTCCTACCCAAGGTCTTTTTCTTATGATGAATGATCGAATTATTTAGTGCCCTTGGGAACAAAGTCCCCCTTAACCACTATAAAGCATGGATAACCCCACAAATGGAGAACAATTGGATGTTGTGGTTCAAATGACAAACAGTCAAGGGGGTTGGAATAAGGTGTTAGCATATTGTCTTCCACAAGATGGGCTGACATTACAAAACATGTTCTTGAAGCATAGTGAGGGGAAATGGCCATAATGTAAATCCAACTTCTAGAGGTGACATTGGTGCGATGCATTACGTCAAAAATTGGGTGCATGTTAAAGAAAGTGTCTTGGGTTATAACAAGAAGCTACCAATCAACAAAAGGCACTAAAAGAGGCATTCACAAAAGCCATTGTGACGAAAAAGGAACGCCTGAATTTCGTGGAAGACATTGAACACTACCATTAGATGTTGATTGACATGAAGGAACAATATCAAAGTAATGTTGAAGCATTTATTAAAGCATCCCAACGAAATTCAAACAACATGCAACTTGCATGTATTTTGGCCGCATTTCGAACTACACAAATGCAGGTAGAGTTCATAAGAATGCAAGCGGGATACTATGAAGATGGGAGGTTCTAATCACATGGTTTGACATCATGGCCCAAAAAATTCAAGATGTTTCTTGACAGTTTACTGAAGATGCAAGAGAATGCAAGCATAGAGTGGGCGTCACATTCCAAGCTCGAGTGGGAATATGTTTAAAAAAATAAAGGAACTCTTGTGGCCCACACCTCAACCCTTCACGCAAAATGGGGAACTATGCCTTATTTGTTGCTCCCCATTTTGACTAGAAGGAGCATGGATTTTGGGCATTTGCTAGCACATGTAGCATGCACAATGCTTAATAACTTTGCTGGTGGCAAGGAGGAGATGTCCACAATGTAGGGCCCCATTTCACTAATGCCTACATGAATAATGTAGTCTTCAAATGACCTTATCACAACATTGAGAATACAACATGTTTAACACACCCAATTGGCCACAAGCATGGGGTGTAAACATGAAATGGATTTGGAATGTTGACATGTCTATTATTACATGGGGGAGTTAAAATGACGAATGGCAATATGAAGAATCCTAGATTCAGAAGGCATGTGAATGGTTGTACCCATTAACGACTAATACATGAAGCCGTTGATTTTATCAAATATTTTGGAGGTGGTATAACCCAAGAACCAACAAGTTTGAATACAATCTAAATTTGGAACATGTTTGATACAACATGATGGGGAAGAGATCAAACAAGGGTTCACCATAAATGATTTTCAACCTGAAACCCCAACCAACTTGACAATGGAGGAGACTAACAAAAAGTCGTGTTTGAAAGAGGATGTTAAACTTCACATTATTAATTGCAATATCTCCTCACACAGTCACAATGTTCATCGAATTAAATAATATTCTTGGGTTGGACGCAATTTTAGATGGAAAACCCATTAGGCTAGGAAATTGTGTTAGTCGACAACGTGATGGTAATATAGGGGAAAATAGTAGTAGAGAAGATAATAGATCATAGCAATAGGGTGAAGTGGAATTTGCCACTAGATGCAACATATGTACATTGTAAAGTAACCTTAATATTGTACAAATTTGATATGTATGATTGATTTATGGACCAATATGCGCAAACAAATTGCTTCCCCTAAAAAAATTTCACAATTAATGTAAACCTAGTTAATTACAATCATATGTAAAGTTTTATAATTAAAAAATGAATTGGATGATTGGATTATGCCCACAATTATTGAATATTGAACCTTTCATATGAATGTGATTGGAGTGATTGGAAAACATATGATTACAACTATATGGGGGCACTTCATTTAAAGTGCCCTTCAAATTGAAAGTTTGGATTTGAATTATGGAAATGAAATTGTCTGATATGAAATACACCAATTTCCAAATCAAATCCTAAAGCAAAGGGTTATAATTTTATTACCATGAAAGCATATAGTTGGAATAAGATATGTTTAAACCACCATGTGGATTTGCATATCAAGTTCAACCTATGTGTAAGTATTGCAAAATGTCAAATGCTTATGATTGCAAAACCTTTGTGATTCATGACTTAAGAGGATGACTATTGGCAAGATTTGAATTTTGGGGTTAAGGCTCATGATAGTCACTATCATTTGGGGCTTCAATTGCTTCATCAGGAATGTCAATGTCATTATCATCATCATCATCATTATAATTGCACCCCTCCTTTGCCTTTGAAGTGTTTGTCCCAAGCAAGGTTGTGATGATATTTTGCCCCAAATGTTTTGTCACAATTATTAGTTTAGTGGGGTGCCATCCTTCAATCTCCAAAATGCCATCATCGGTGTGTGGTCATTCATAATTTGTTCACCTACAAAAATAATTGTTATTTGATTAGTGAACCTCTCTTCCTTCAAATAACTCAATGTGTGAATGAATCTTCAATAGGTGGCCAAAGATAGTTCATGGAAACTACCACAACAACTGGTCTTGACCCCACATTAATTTTAGGCATCAGAGGTTTTGGATGCCATAAATATTGGTTGATTAGTGCATGGTTAAAATCTGAATCATGTTTTGTTGATTTTGAGGGTCTTGCAACTTTAAGACTTGAAGGACTTGGGTGCACAACTTGGGGTGCACTTGTGTTAATGATTGTATGCGGGCCCACACCTGACTCCAATGTAATATCCTTGATGTCATCTATTAAGGGGGTAGGTTGATTACATTGTTTTGGATGAACAAGGCATTAAGGATAGGGATTGATCATTAGACATTGGAGGTTTAAATTTTGAATTCTTGTTTAGTTTTGAATCATGTGATGGTGACTTGAGGACTGCCCAAAGGTGGGAGTTATGGGAAAAAGATTTCATTCTTAAACACATAATTTTGGAGTACTGATAGATGTAGGTATTTTGTAGCAAAAACTATAGACTCTATTTTTTATATACCACAAATTTAATCTTGTTATTTGATTTCATTTTTCAACAAAACATGGGATTTTTTGTTGTATTTTGATTGAAGTTTTCAGTAAACAAGAGAAGTACAAACTTTTGCAATGATTTTCATATTCATATTGTTGTGTGAATTCTTTGTAGTATAAAAAATATAAGGAAATTTTGTTTTTCGATTTTCTACATTGTATCTTGAAGTACAAATTTTGGTTATATGAAATAACCATGAATCTAGTGTTTTAATGAACTGCATAGGCATGTGTGTTTAAAATCAATGCAAGAATTATGAATGTGTGCATATTGTAATGCAAATCTATTGTTACAATAAGTGTGGAATAGGTCTACAGGGATTTAATCCACATCTACCATCATCAACTACAATATTGGGAGGATTGATGAGTGGGTCCATTTGTATGTTTGAGGTGTTTATTAGTGTTTGATGTGCGTCCAACTTTGAAATGATGACTTAAGTTAATGGTGTGTTCAAGCTATTTGGGGGGAACACTTCCATGGAACCCATTAATTGCATGGCCATGTGTTGACTTGGGATCATTAGAGCATGTATAGCCTAGGTGAATGCATTAAAGACTTGAACAAAGTCATCAAATGGCATATTCGGATTTCCATCACCATTGTCAAACCCTTGAACTTGCCAAATAGTTGAATTAGACAACAATCTTGAAAATGGAATCTTGTCAAGGCGAAAGCATGGTTAGGTGTTTCAAAAGTGGCATTTGAAAGTCCATAATTTAACATTAGCGTTGTTTTTATAGTCTTAACAATTATCAAACCATAAATCTTATAATTATCCCCTATGTTTTTAATCCTATATATTAATAAACCAACCTATGAATATCCCTAAACATGTGATTGATAAAAAAAATACATGCAAAAGATTAAAAAATTTAATGTGAAATAGACTCTCAAGGATAAAACTTATAACAATCATGTCATTTAATTTTATTTTTTAAATTAAAATATATATATTAGGAAATTTTTGATGCACTTCACTAATAAATTCTTCATTTGATGATGTTGTTTTTTTTATTTTTTTACTTTGACACTACTTTGACATATTTTTTGAATCCACATTTTTCATTTTCTCTATGTGACAAATGTAGTGTTGTCATTTCAAAAGTCCATTATGAATCCATAATTTTTTCGTAAAACTCGTCCAAAATTTTTTAAATGACTCTCATTAAAGTCTATGACAACATGAATAATTTAAAAAATTACAATGTTAATTTTGAATATGACTTTAAATTTTACATCTATATGTAATCCAAAATTATTACAAGTGTGACAATCCAAACAATCCCCCCTATTCATGTTTTCACTAATCATCATTTGGGAATTCAAAGGGGTCATGTTTGACTTCATCCTATTAGGCTCATTTGACATTATGCCCAATGGTTAATTTCCATCTGCATTTTCATCAACATCAAATATTCAAACAACATATTCTTTTTATACCATGTCGTGGGGTTAGTGCCAGATTATTTTCACAAGAGCTTGTTATTAGTGTATATGTACACTGAGTCTTCTGCCTTGCTCAATGTTAACTAGTTTTGCATTTTGTTATGGACAAATGGGTATGAATTTCAGTTTCGTTTGCACGATGGTGTGGAACACACTTGTGCCAAAATACAACAAACAATGGGTGCAAGTGTGCATTTACTAACCCTAATCAAATCCCACCATTCATGTGAGAGCAAGTCTAGGTCTTTCATTAAGGGCATGGCAGAAAAAGGACCTTGGCTTTTAACAAAATTTGCGAAATCTTCTAAAATTAGGGCATAGGTGGTTGGGATACCATTTGTTTTTTGTAAAAATCTATTTAAAGTTTCCTTTGCAACTACATCATCATGTAAGTGAACTTCACCCAATAAGTATGGATTGAAAAGGGTCCTTGCATAATGTAAATCAATCGTTAACATCTTCCACCTTTGGTAAAATTGATCTTCAATCACATCTACAAGGTTTGATGGTAATTCAAATGGTGGATCTCATAATGATAAGCCACACCCTCCCCATGCAAGGTTATTTGCCATCAAATGCCTTCAGTGACACTAAGATCGATTCCACCATGTGCACAAAGTTGGCATAAGTATTGTAAAACTCATCCCTTTTTATGTTACCTCAAATAGATTTTACTTTGGTGAACAACTTCTAATAATGTTTGCCATACAATGTGTTGACAAAAGTTGTCCAAGTTGGATTGGCAATAATTTGCTCAATGGCAAGTTTGAGCTTGAACAACCTCTCAACCATTAAAAAATTAGTTACAAACCATGTTTTAGTGGGGTTTAACAACATTAGGTTGGTTTCATAACAATGAAAGATTGCTAGTGGCACATGGTGTTATCATATGAAAAAAAAATAACTTTCACATTTTTCACAATTCGTTTTTTTCATGTTGCTTTTCCCCAATCTTCTAGAAGTAAGTCCAAATAATGAACAACACAACCTTGAAAATAAAGACTTGGAAAACAACAAATTAAAAGGGTAGTTTCACTTTTCATGCTTGAAGCATTATTGTACAAATTTGTACAATGTTATTGATTCCAAAGGTTTCAATGTGTCAAGCCAATGTATTACATATGTAATGGGCATCCTTCCACTCCCTAGTTGAGTTAATGGAACCTATGAATACATCACCACTTGGATAAGCAAACATTACGTTCAACAATGGATGCCATGCAACATTGTCCCAACCATCAAAACAAATGGTTGTTCCATATTTTTGAATTGAACTCCATGTCTTCTTAGTTACCTTGGATTATTTTAACAAATCTATGTGCAATCCATGGTATGATGGGGGCTTATAGTAGGTTTGAGATTCGAAGGTTCCTTTCATAGCTTTTATGAACATCAAATGTCGCACAACATTGAAGGGGATGTTCGTTTCATAAGAGAAAGTTATCTACTTCTTGTCCAAATCTTACTTTTTGGTTAAATTCAATCCCTTGGGCAATAAAATCTATCAAAAGGTTTGAATGTTGTTATTTGTCGATCTATTAGGACCTTATATGTTGTTTATAGGGGGGTGATGATTCAAACCCCTTCCATTTGAGACATCAAAGCAAATTTTCCTTCCATTGAAGGATTCAGCATTTCAATGGTCATGTCCTCTATTTGCCCATCCAAAAAATGGGCTGGTACTTCCATGTTGTTTAGTAGTGGAGGGACAAGTCTACCACATCGGCCAAATAGGGCCTGCACCTATGGATGTGCCTTTGAACACACTACAACTCTAGCTCACCCATTGTTATCATATTGATAGCTCAAATGGAAAAACATTTTATCATTGTGGTATGAAATAACATTATCGCAAAACTTGCATTCCATCTTCCCTGGTTTGTTTTCTAGCATCAAATAGGTACATGGATTCCACATGTTTCGCCTCCCCTCCATCAATAAAACACAAGAACCATAGGCTTGATTAATATAATTAAGTTATTCAACAATAAGATTGGACTCCACCTTCAAAGCTACAATTCAAATTGAGCACCAATTGCAAATGAAATATGACGATCTAAAATTCGAACACCCATAAAGATTTAAGCCCTCCCTCCCAAGGTATATGACAATGGTTATTATTAAACAACATAAGGCCCACACACTTCAAAGGAAAAAATGAGTATTAACATGTAAAGTTTACATTTTATTATTAAGCAAGACCAAATTTTGTCGTCAAATCAATGGTGGAAATTAGTCCATCATCAATCGGACCACTAAAACCCATAGACATATGGCAACCCAAAAAAAAAATCAATTGCCACACGATTGGTGATGGAATGTTTTTGGTTACCATTCATGTGGTAATGAAAAACATTTGATTGCCAACAGGGTTGGCGATTAAAAATTTTTAGTTATCATAGGCTTAGCAACTAAAAGCATTCCATCATCAATTGTGTGGCAACTAAATTTTTTTGGTCATCACATGATTGGTGACCAAAAAAATCAATCACCAACACTGTGGTGACCAAAATTTTTTGATCGCCACAAGATTGGCAATTGAGATTTTTCAGTCACCACAAGGTTGGTAATCAATTTTTTTCAATTGCCACAATTAATTGCTGTAGGGTTTATGATGATCAAAACAAGTCCAATTTTGGTTGTTAGTAAGCCTACCCCAAACAACTTGAAAGTACCTTTTACCTAGGTTGACCTTAGGTGTCACTAGGTTGACCCTATATTGATGTGACACAAAGGTGCATCTACATCTAGATGCATTCATTGCATTGTGATGGATGCTTGGACATGGTGACAACCCTACCCACCACTTGAATACCACCAACTTTTATGTTTTCAACCCCAATGTGTCTTTGTTAAGATTTAGCAATACATTATCTCTTTTCAAATCGTCATATTCATGCAACATGTGTTAAAAGTAAAAGAGCCCAATGTTCTTCATTCTTTCCATGATTCCATGTAGTTTAGTGATGTTCAATTTCAAACTTTGTACCTCTCTCTACATGTTTATCGAATTGTCTTGTCCTTCTCAAACTAAATGGTTTTGGTTTTATTGATTAATATAGTCATTTTGGAGCAAAAGTAAAACACATGTGTTAAAAGGAAAATTATAGTTATTATTACATTATTATAGTTATTGTAATAGTAAGGTAAGTACAAATTTATCTTAGTAAGGTAAAATGAACTTTGCCCACCTACTTCTCAATAATTTTAATTGGGACTATTGTAATAATCTAAGGAAATAAACATAGCTAGAGTGAAAATAGGATTTGGCTAAAGGTAGCTATCATTTATTTCGATAAAGGGAATTAACTACTAAAGGCAAGGAAACCTATGGAGAAAGGGAAATTTTTTGTGAGTATGTGAAACCAATGAAAGGAAGTTATTAGTTTACAACAAGGTAGTTAAAAAAAGAACACTATTCCAATAGGCCAATAAACATTTGTATTTAAATTCCAGCTTAAGTGATGGTTTTCTTTGGGTTTTGAACTTGGCATGGAAGTTGTCCTTGTCTCCTTTACCTAAACTTATTAGTGGGTAAAAACATAGTCAAAGAAGTCACCCAAGTGAATGGACACTCCTTAAAATTGCATTTTTGTACATTTGAAGGATCACAAAATAAACATAATAATTTAGATTATCATAAAAGAAATTTGAACGTTTTCCATTAATTGTTTACATGCTCAAAGCTTGACACAAATCTAAAATGTTTTTTCATGTTCAAAGCACTCAAACCTTGAGAGTGGATAGTCCTTATTTTTATCAAATGTCTTTTTTTTATACCAAATGTGCATCATTCCTTTTGAAAATTGGAGAGGATTTTAACATTGATGACTAGAAAAGCAAAAGGACCTGAATTGAAAAAAATTGTTTTTATAACCCATTTAAGCACATTTGGTTCGAAAGTGCTTTCACCCTAAAAATTATGGATTTGAAAATGTGGTTTTAACAAAAGTTGTTCATATTTATGTGATGGAGGACATGAATGCATAATATACATAATATAAAATCAATTTGTGCTCAAAATTTACTTATATCTAACGTGTAATGTTAAATTGGATATAATTGGATATCCAAAATAATTTTAGCCATTCCACAAAATCCCAAGAAAGATCATTTTTCCATTTGGTGACCATCTCAGGGATTGTTCTTCAAATTTTATGTCTTGTTAAATAAGTCGAAATGATAAGGAAATTGGTACAATCATTTGAGTCTTTACCATGGCAACAATGAGGGAAAGTGGTTTGAACCTAAGTTGCTAATAATTAAAAATATATAGGGGTTAGTTTAAGGGGAAGGTTGGGGGAACCAAGTGAAGAAACAATACACTTTGGTAGCTAGTTAAAAAAAAGGATTACTGCAAGGCAATAGAGGTCCTCAAAACTCCTAAATGTTTTAAAGGTGAAATTTGCTTCACCAAACTCTCCAAAAATCATCATTAAGTAGTATACTATATTGTATAGGAATCCAACAACAAGTGTATGAATATTATACCTAGGTTTATAGGTAGAAAGGTAGAAATGCTTCAACTAATAACTAGAAGGTTTAGGTGGTAGTTAGAACTAATTTTTGAGAAATACATATATAGCATGGTTGAAACTTTAATCCAACCATAAGAGGGATTAGAGTTAAGCCACAAAAAAATGGAGGATTTGGAAAGGTGAACTTTTGCTTCTCCAAAAAATGTATACTAGTACCACCCTTGTAATTAATTTACATGTAAATTATGTGGGCAAGTAACACTATTACAAAAACATTTTTTTCAAAAAAATCCAATAAAAGAATTCAAAATGACAAATATAATAAAAATACCCTATTAATGTAAACAAGTCGATTTGGACCTATTAGGATTAGAATGGTCTTTTTTATTGGTAGAGTAGGAAACTATTTGGCTTGCCATTTTGACTAGCAAACAATGGATCATTTGATTAATTGAATTTCATTTAAACTTAAACATTGTTTGGATTATTTACAAAAAAAATCAGGTAGGTTGATAGTAAATATGTTGAATTGGGTCATAAAAAACAAGTAGGTAGGTATGAGCCTAACTTAACCTACTTTGCCTAACCTACTTAACTTTATTTATTTAGTTATGTGAGTTTAACCTACTTAATTATCTTAGTGTCTTAAGCATGCACCTAGGTTACAAGTATAAGGAATTAACCTTTCACTTCAACAATGATAAACTAAGTCTTTATCAATGGACTACACCATCAATAGATGACAAATTTTCTCAAGTTTTTTTATTTCACATACTTATGTACATAGATACATAAAAAGGTTAGATAATTAGTAGGTAAATTGAAAGTAGGAAGTAGGAGGTAAGCGGGTAGGTAAAAATACATAGTTAGGTAGGTAGACCTAGGTATAAGGTATGTAGACCTAGGCTTAGGCCTAGGATTAAGTAGGTAAGTGAACCTAGTTATAAAATTTGTAGACATAGGTAAACTTAGGTAGTAGTTAGGTACATATGTAAACCTAGGTAAGTAGATAGGCCTAGGCTACCTACGTACTTACCTATCTAGCTTAGATAATGTTTAGATAGGTAAATAGGTAGTAACTAGGTAGGTAGGTAGGCCTAAGCCTATTAGACCTAGGCTTATTAAAACATGTGGCAAGTTCGAATTGGGCCCGAACCCAGCCCTAGGTTTGAAAAAAAATTTAAATGAAGAAAAAAGGATGTCCAAATTGAACCCCTTGGACCCCCTTATCCTAAACTTGGCCCTAATGCACCCAAATCTCCCAATTATACAAAAGCTTCGAGGCTCAAAAAAGGTTGAAAAGCTTTATAGAATAGTGATGATGGAGATGGTTCCTGGTTCTTATCATTACAAGTTTTTGCTTTGCAAATTTTTAATGTTTTTATGCAAATTTCTTTGCACATGGTGTTGTGTTGTTGTTTTCCATTTGTCCATTTTGGGTTTAAAGTTTTACATGTTTGCAAGTGAATCATATGTTGAATAATCAAAAGTGATTTGGGAATGCACAACTTCGGATTATATTCCAAACATTAAATAGCTCAAACTTCATTCACACATGATCAATTCAAAACTAAAACACAATTAATTATATTAGTGTAGATTAACACTAACATAATTAGAACTTAACTTAGAACTTGGTAGCTTAATCAACATTCTTGACATGATTCCAATAGGTGAGTGCTCAGTCTGGAGGGATGAGAATTGTCATTTTTTATTCTAGTTACTAAAAATTGAACAAAAATTGAGTTTCAGTTTTGGAGCGGATTCTAGAATCGATTTTGTTTTGTTTTGAAGAACTGGACCCAGAACTGGATTCCCAATTTCACTTAAGGGTGGAACCCAAAACTGGAACCAATCTTTTTGAAATTTCTTGTTGAAAAAACACTAAAACCAGGGGATAACTGCAGGTTAACTAGAAATTTGTAGGTTCTGGTCTAGGTTACACAGAACCACACTGGAATCGAATCTGATTTTCAAAACCAAAACTGGAATCCTGGACCCAAAATTGGAATCTTTTTTTTTAGAACTGGAACCACAAGTGTTCTAATTTAATTTTTTAGAATTGGAACCAGAGGTTTGTCTCAAAGTCAAGGACCGGCCAACACCTGTTCCAACATCCCTTTGCTCCGCAACGGAGCCGTTAAATAAGCACAATGTCCTTATTGCAGACTGTACAATAGTACTATCGGCTTCTTTTTCTTCCTTATCTGCCCTTGGCATAATCTCAAAAAAGATAGATGATGCCCATACACCTGTTGATGCTGCCCCTTATAGACTTTGTGTCCTGTTATGCACATTCTGATCCTGTTATAGGTACTAGGTGTCTGTTACAGGCCCAAAATGTCCATAATAGGATCCAAAGTCTATAATAGGCAGCCCCAATATGTGTCTGGGCATGTCCAGACACATTTTGGATGAGCAAATGGGCAGCGAGGGAAAAAGAAAAGCAGGGAGTACTTTTGTACTGCCTGGAATAAGGACCCTTTGCTTATTTAAGGTCTTAGGCTCCCCAAGCTTGATGCAATAGGGAAAGCAGAAATTTTATTTTTGAAAACAATTCCCCTGACTAGAATTAGACTGACTAAAGCCCTTGACCAATAGTTAAGGCCTCAAAATTGGGTCCCACATCTTCCAATGACCACCACCCAACTCCAGAATTTGTCTCATATTTTTCAAAAGGAGCTTTCTACAGAATCCTGAGCACCCCAAGCATGAGTAGCAGCATGAGACAAACTGACAAGAAACTTTTTTTCCTTTCCACATGCATGAAGGGTTGAGTCAGGGAGGAATGAAGGCAATGATCAAACAAATGCACTCATTTGTTTCATCTCCACCCAACTCCCATGATTCCTTTGGCACATGTCCCACAAAATACTTCTCAAACTCCTTTTTGTGTTTATCAATTTAGTTTGTTGCATGTTCACTTGAGTATATCAACTTCCAAATGCCTACTCTTTTGTATTCTATGATAGATAGATAGGAATATATATATATATGGCTCACCTACTATTCATTTTTCCTATAGGTTGCCAACAAGCAGCTTGCTGTTTCATCTATTGTTATGACAATTTTTGCAACTATGGGAATTATTTTATGACACCTCAAAAATCATGTTCCATTATGCACTGGCATGAGCTGGTGAGCGTCTTGATGACTGGAAATTGGGTCCAGTCCATTGAGAATCCAAGAAATGCCAGTCCTGGTTATTTCAAAAATCTAAAATACTTGGTGGTTATGTAACTTTTTCAATTTTTTGTGAATCATGGTTATATACCAAATCCCAGTCTTTGATTTTTTGTGAGAAACATGAATATGAATCCTAAGAACCACCCCTGATAACTGCTGGAGTCTGTTTCTAATAACCAGCCAACAGTGGCTGCAATCTACCAAAACCTGCTCAGAACTGCGTCATCCAACTTGTATCAATTTCAATTATCAAGTAGCACTGGATGAATTGAAGGTCAAGCAGACATTGAATTCAAATTCCCACTGTTCCCTGAGCCAGAGCTTCTCTGATGCTGACTTGTTCCCTTCTGTTCCCAGAGGCTTCCCATGTTCCCCTTTACTATTGCCACAAATTTGTGAACTATGTACATAGTGACAGAGTGAAGTAAACCATCTGATTTGGATAAGATGGGTGTCAACTGTTCGAGAGAGAAACCAGGACGATCAAAATTAAATACCTCATTGAGAAGTGGTAAAATACTTAAAATCAGTGATGCAATTTTTCCTATGATGCAAGGCTCACATGGATCCAAGCTTGCATCTGTGACACTGGCACTAAACATTCCTCACTGTTTCCACCACACTTACAGAAAACACGAACATATATTCTTGATGACAGTCACGCACATGTGATTTGTACACACATTTGCAGATCTTCCAGTGTTGAATTAACAATTAACCTCCTTTAGGTGCCCTCTAGAGCCCACCACGCCCATTTGTCCGTTCTAACTTTCTGGTCCCCGCATAGTTTAAAGACTTTGGTTTATCCTTTCCTCCTGGCGAGGTTGCAGTAAGTTTGCCATATTTGGCCCATGCAAGGGCCCTTAAAAAAAAGCGGGCAGCTAAATGTGCCTCTGTTATACACATGTGAGGTGTCTCAGAGACAACCCCTAAGACATGTACAGAGGTCAGAGATTCCTTACATGCCTATCTACAGAGAGGCATGTAAGACACTCGTGCCTCAGATATGTCTTAGGTTTGTACAGAGCTACCTTACAGCACTTGCAGAGGCACTAAGGTGCCTGTCTCTATGGAGATAGGTGTTGCAGTGGTTGCCTCTGTACAGATGTAAGGTGCATCTATGTGAAGGTTGGTCTGGATCAAAAGCTAAACAATCAAAAGTTAAACCTTGTGCTCAATGTATTGTGCTTGCTATCATGATTTTAGCCTCCAGTACAATTTCAATTTGTAAGTTGAGATTGTTGAAAATTTGTGTGCTGCACAAGCTTGAACAATTTGCAACCTCACAATGGTGGTTCAAAGTGCCTCAATTAAAATCTCAATGAAAATCCATAAGACTTTGAAACTATACATCGCCAAATTCCCTACCTGGTCAATGGATGGTTAACAGATGACCCTATCACAAAATGCCCAATGACATTGTGAAATCCCCTACTTGGTCAATGGATGGTAACACACAACCCACCTGATGCTATTGCAAGGGAAATTGCACTTTATAAACCCTGCTCTTGCTAGTGTTAAAAACCCAGTCCAATGCTTTACAATGGCCAAACACATCTTAACTAACAAACTCGAAATTAATCCTGACTACAATTTTTCATCATGCACCTCAACAACATACTGGATTTAAAAATCCTGACGTCCCCCATGATTGGATCCTCATGTTGACAGGGCCCTTCAATCCAGGATGTCAAGGTGCAGAAGCTGCTGCTTCTTGGCATCATCCATAAACAGTAAAAACTTGATGTGTCCTTCCTTCCCTTGGGTGTAGATTATTTCATGCCGCGCTTGCTTCCTTGACCAGATTACCCATCTACGGTTTCAAAACCTGATGGCCTTAAAGTATATAAGTTTGACATGGATAAAAATCAAAGCTTCCCTTATGCTCCTCACCACCACGCATTGCTGGATGACAACCAACACACTCTCTGTTTGCCTCACCCAGCAGCCACCTGGGGCAAATGTTTGTCAATGTAGATGAACTCCAAGAGCTTGCCAAATTGTTGCTTTTCACCTCGAGTAAAGAGAGCATCCATGGTACTCAGCATTGTCCTGTGGTTCTCTCTTTTTCAACAAAAATAGTTGGGTAAGGCTAATCGGTCAGAAAACCAACTCAAGCCTACCATGAACTATTGGTTCTTTGCCAAGTTCATTTTCGAAACTCACCAATTCTTTGGAAAACGTTTTAAAACCTGGATCCTGCAGGTGGTTTATTCTAATTTTTAAATTTAAAAACCATCTGTTCTTTGATTTTGAAAATTTCCAAAAACTTGAAGCCAAACATTTAATAAGAGTAAAACCTAGGAGCAGAACCTTGGACCATGGGATCCCTTGCACCCGAGGATGACAACCAAAATGCAGGATGGGACTAAGCCAAAGAAAATAATACAGGATGAACTCGAATTTCAGTCCTCAACCCTTGATGATTTGAGTTTTCTTTTGTTTTTTAGTGTTTTGTCTGCATTGTCTATATGTTTACTACAGGTCTACTTATGTTATGGGATACCTAATGAGAACTTAGTTTGATGGCTTCATGAGATGCTTGACATACAAAATTGGGAAGTCTTACATTAATACAATCCTTTTATTCAGAATAGAATTGAAACTTCATGGGGGAATTCACTTCCTAGACATGACACATTGGTGACATTGGTGGCGTCTATACTACCCTTCCTATTTTAGGAGTTGTTGTAGAAAACAAAAGCCCCAAAGGGCTATTCACCCCTAAACTGAACCTTCCATTGGGTGGGTAAATTGAAGCTAATGATCAAAATTCACTTTGCTTCAACCTAGATAGAGTACTTGTATTCATTTGCAACATGCAATGGACCTTGATTAAAGCTTTAAAATGTCATAGCATTACATATATGCTTATTAGAAGCAATGATAATTAGTGAGACCTACTTCTAAGAAATCAAGAAGACTTTTGCAAAATACTTGTTCATGGTGCCAAAGCATCAGTTGTGTTTTCCGGATGGACTAATAAGCATTGACAAAACATTTAAGCACTCAAAAGGTACGTCAAAGCAAGTTCATGAACTTTCAAAGCATTGTGTGTGATTTCTAAATGGATTGAAAAACAATGACAGAGCTTAAACTAAGCATTTAAGTGGTACACCAAAGCAAATTCTTGGTGTCAAAAGGTGCTGTACTTGACCAACCTCAATGGGAGCTATCAAACTTTCAACTTCGACCTTGAAACCTTCATGAAAATTTCTATTTCCTCTAAAACATTAATATCACTAAGTTGGAGAAGAAACTTTCTATAGCAGTTAATGCACAATGAGAGTTCTCAAGCTTCTCTACAAGCTAAAAACATATGGCAAGAGTTTGGGAATTCGATAACATCGAATGAAGACAACAAAATTGGAGGGGCGTGCGCATGTGTTGACATATTCTTTTGTAACTAGGTTGTGATTAGATTTTTTATCCCATACAATTTGAGTTCCCTTTCAATTGTGTTAACTCCATAGGTAAATAATAGTAAAATTCCATAAATAATAGTAATAATAAATTAATATGAATGATCAAGTATTAAATATTAATTAATATTTAATTAATGTCACCAAAAAAGCCCCAAGAAGCATCAAACATCTCCGAATAAATATTCTGAAATATTTAATACACTAGTTAATTATTCAGTATTTAATTAATTGCTAAATATTTAACTAATAATTATAATTTATTTAATATGTAATATCAATTGATTAAGTAATTTTAATTTATTCAGTGGTATTTAATCTTAATGACGAAATAAATAATTAATAATTATAAATATTAATGTGAATTAATTTATTATTAAAATTTAACTAGTTGTTAATTAATTTATATTGAATGAGTAATCAATTAATATCTAAATTTTAGTTTTCTAAGAAATATTTAATTATGAATTACTTGATATTAACTATTAATTATTAATGATCAACTATTCATAACTAGTTATTATTAAATAAATAATTATTCGTTATTAATTAATTGCATCATAATTATTGATAAGAATAAACAGTAAATAGAAACTTAAATCATTTTTCTACACCTTTAATATACCCTTAATGTACTTTTCACAAAAACTTTACATTAAACCTTACAATTATGTTGATAATATTTGTAATTTAATATTTATTATAGTTTAAGTAAACTTTTTAATTGTACAACCCCAAATATGTATGCTTAACATGCCCATAATACACATTATACATTTTTAGGGTTACATTTTCAAGTTATTTATGATTGAATTTTGGTTACACATGCGACTAATGGGCCATGGGGGCTTATTCATGGATGAATATTATCCTAAAAGCATCCATATAGGAGAATGAAGAAGTTAATAATTGCACATTAGTCGCAAACCTTCCCAAATTTTGGTTAAGTTGGTAAGTAGTTGCAAATGACACATAATTGCATCTAATTGCAAATAGGATGGTTGCATATCTTCAATTTTTTTCTAGTGTTATCTATATGGGCGACCTTATCTTTGGTAGTATTAAAGAGAACCTTAAACATTTGGAGTTGGTTTATTGTCGTCCCTTGGTCCATTGTTGTTCATTCTTTTGGATGATTATATCACAACTTTTAGCTTTTCATTCTCATTACCACTCCAAGATCCTCCCATTCAAAATGGAGTTTCAACATTAACTTTCACCATGGATACCAACACGTCTTCCACTAGTAGAAATCAACTAAAATGTAACCATTTCATTTCGCAATTACATGCAACTTGTAGTCATTTGCGACTAAATTTGGGAGTATTTACAACTATAAGATCAAATTTCAACTATTTTGGTCACTTTTACAACTATGATGTAACTATTGTAAACTTCATCCTATCAATTTGATGACTTTTAGATTTGTTTTCATCCATGAATATATTGATATGTCCCATTAGTCGCAATAGTCACCAAATTAGTCAAATCTTAAAGGTATTCTACAATGACATAGGGGTGTATTTTTATGTATGTATTAAAATTATATTTATGACATATTACATAAATCATAAATATATATTTGTGTGTATATTAATTATGTGTATGTATGTATATTGTTCATATATTGAATCTAAAAATTAATATTTGCATTTTGAAATTTATTATTCAAATATGAAAATTAATATTTCAATTATGAAATGTATATGTATTTGAATTTAAGAAATATTTATGTGAATTTGAATTTTCCATTTGCATTCTGATTTTATTTTTTAGTTAAAATCATTATTTGAATCTTAAAATTATTATTCCAATTCTAAAACATTTTATTTGAAACTAAAAATCAATATTTGAACTTTGAACATTGTTATTCAAATCTGAAAACTAATATTTCAATACTGAAAAATCTTACTTCAATTCTGAAAATTATATTTGAACTTTAAAATTGTTATTCCAATTCTGAAACATTTTATTTGAATCTAAAAATCAATATTTGAATTTGAAGTTCTAAATATGAATTCTTAAAAATTTTAGTTTTATTCAAAAATATATATTTGAATATAAAATTACAATTCAAATTATGAAAATTATATTTAAACATTAAAATCAATGTTTCAATTTTAGAAATTGCTACTGGAATTCATTTTTTTAATATAAAATTAGACAACATTTGAATCTAAATTTTTTTATTTTAATTCTAAAAATTATTATTGGAATTCTTTGTTGAACAATTTGAATTTGAAAATTAATGTTGTAATTCTGAATTTTTACATTTTTTTTAAAAAATGATCCTTAAAATTATATTTAAATTCTTTAAAGAATTAGTTGAATTTGAAATGCTATTTACATTCTTTAAAAAATTATTTGAATTTTTTATTTTTTATTTAAATTCAAAAGTTTATTTGATCTAAAATCTAATATTTCGATTCTAATAATTAATATTTCAATTTCAATTTTTTAAATTTAAATTAAAAAACTTATTTGATTTGAAACTTGAAATTGGAATTCCAAATTGTTATTTTGGATTCTCAGAATTAATACTTCAATTCAGAAAATTATTAATTGAATCTAAAAATGGACATTTCAATTTTGAATTTGAAAATTGACATTTCAATTCTGAATTTTTTAATTTAAATTCAAAGACTTATTTCATTTTTAAAATGATATTCGAATTCTAAATATTTTTTTGGAGTTTAAAATTAATATTTCAATTCTTAAAATTATTGAATGAGTTTTAAGGTTTTTTCTACTAGTGTTATCCATAATGAATCATTTTTATAAATAATTATAAATGATTATACTTATTACTTATAAGTTACACTAAATAATTATTTTAAAACATATATTTTTACAATATATATTTTATATTCTTACAGTTTAAAAAATTAACTACTATGATTAATGTTACATTATTTTAAAATTATTGTAATTAGTTCATATAAGAATTAATTATAGTGCATGCATAATTATTTTCTAATTGAACATAATTATTCACAATCTGTAATTTATAACTTTAAATCTGAATTAAAATTTTGGAAAAAATTATAATGTAGTTAAAATAATTATTGTAATGATTGTAATTTCATGAATTATTATAAAGTAATTTAATTATTTGTAAAATTCTGTAATTACTTATCTATGATAAATGTTTTTACAATAATAAATATAATTATTTTAGGATTTTTTTAAAAATCATATAGGAATTTTTTTAAATAATAATTGTTTGTTCATTATTTATAAGTTGAAAAAAAATTAAAATATTTATTTTCACATTAATTATAGTATCTATAATTCGACTAGATATTTAAAAGTAATAAAATATTTTAGCTATTTATTTATCTTCGAGTTATGTATTAACAACTTGTGAAAATTAGATAATTAGTTAATTAAATATTAAGAAGTTATTATTTATTTAAATAGTTGATAATCAATACTTAATATTCGTAATGTATATTTTATATTTTAAATATATGTTAAATTTAATCATTATTAATTAAATGGTTTTCTAATTATCTAATGAACCATATACTTGAATTGTTTATAAATTTAAAAACTAAGAACAAAAAGCTTGAGGAAAATTTTAAAGTTGCAATTTAGTTTGTGAAGAAGTTCCAACTTTAAAACTTATCCCATATTGTTTATTCTCCCTCATGAAATAACATGCATACTTGGTGGGAACACATTACACAACAAAATCAAGGTTTGCACACTATGGTGGCCAAAAAATATAATCACAAATATTGTTTCTTAAAACTATGCAACTTTCAAATTCAATTTCCAACAATCCAATATTTAAAAAAGTTTCATTAATTATTCTCAAAATAAGGTAGTTAAATAGCCAAATAATGCAATTGTCAAAAGAAACTACATTGTTTGATTGATATTAAATGATTAAAGAGTATATTTGTGAAAATTTATATGTTGTTATGATATACTACAAAGTGCAAATATACTTTTAGAATGATTTAAATAATTACGTAACTTGATGAAGTACTTAGTCATATGTTGAATATGAATTGATTATTTCATTTCAATTCAAATTGAAAAGTTTGACTCATGTGATTTCACAAAAAAATATAGATAAATTTCTCATTCAAACGAGCATAAATGTGTTGAAAAAAAATATTTTGTTGAAAATTTACTTTCATTTGAAAAATGACAAGAATTATGTTGAAGGCCTTTGTAACAAAAATCCATTTTATATGTTTATCAAAATGCTAGATGAAATTTTTTAAAAAATTTCCCCCAAAACATAACAAAATATACCTATAAAAAGTACATTTTTTTGCTTAAAGCAACCACCCTGTAGTGTGTTTTTCACCCATTAAACAACACCCACCTTCCCCAAAAGAAAAATAATTAAATCTATTGCTTACATGTGTCAAATTTTCATCCATTTAAAAAAATTATTCCCAATTTTTTTCATCGCCTATTTTGACCTAGGATAATGACAAAAGCATTAATTGTGGGGATGTAAAGAAACAACCAATGTTGGGTGGTTCTCACTTTATTTTATAACCTTAATGGGTTTTAGGTCAATTTTCAAAATGAAAATCTATAGGCATCACCTATAGTGATAACCTTTAAGGAAATTTGATCATTGGTTTTTAATTGGGGTGAAAATTGGTTCAATAGGAACTGAATTAAAAAGTATGAGAACAACTTGGAATTGAAAACCTGATTAAATATTTTCAAAAAACTAATTTTGATTTTCAATGAGGCTTTAAGTAGGTGTTAAATTTAGGCTTTAAGCAATGTCATTGTTCAATGACAACATGAGGAAGAAGTTTCACGTTCTTCTTTTTTACACTCTTGAATATAAATGGGGTCAAGGTTTTATTTCACCCTAATGTGTTTTATTAGTTTTTTTTTGCATTCCCTTGTTTCGCTCCTTGTTTTACTTTTTGTTTCATTGTTCCTTTCATTGCTTCCTTGTTTGTTATTTGTTACTTTTTTCATTGTACCCTTACTTTGCTCCTCCCTCACATTTTTGTTTCACCACTCCTTTACTTCATTGCTAGTCACAACTATAACACATTATGAAACACTTGCTAGCTACTTTGTGTTTTGCACCATTACATAACTGCATTGTCACTTTAGATCCTTTAAATACTTTTTTAGGTTACCCTTGTTGTTTCATAGTTTTTTTGTTTTGCTTTGCTTCACTTATTTAGACTATTATTTCCCCATTCCCCATCTTTCTTACAAGTGTGGACTCTAAGTTTTAGAGCTTGGAATTCAAATCAACTTATAAGGTTTTTTTTCAATTTTTTTCCTCTTTTGATGTAAAAAAGTTAATTTCCTTTTTATTTTTATTTTTTTGGATTTTCTTTTTTGTGTTTTTCAAAAAAATCTTGTTCTTACTTCATTATGTATTTTACAATTCATTTTTTCATATTTTTATTTATTTATAATAATTATTTATTTGGTTTTTTTGTAAGGATTTTTGTTTATTAGCCTTAATACAAAATTTGGGTGCAATTCATTAACCTAAATAATTATGGTAACTTAAATGTGAAATAGATTCACCCCATTCTGATCATTTCACTTTGCTTAAATTTAGGTCATTATAAAGACATTATGTAATCACACTACACCAAAATGTGTCCTAGTTCATTTTGGGTTTCATTAGATTTTGAATGAATTTAAACATTTTTACCATGGTGAAATTTGTTAACCTCCCAATGAATGGGGACCAAATGTTATGGACAGTGAATTGGTCCATTAGTTATTAATGAAATATAATTTACCAAGCCATTTCATTTTCTAGTTAATTAATTAGACAACATGGAAATCAATTAAATTTAAATTATTTAATATTTAATATTATTGATAATTTCATGATTTTCATCTTATAAATTATTGACATGTGTCATTACCTATGATAGGTTAAAAACATAGCCTAAGTACATAAGCCATGTAATCAACCTAAATAAACACGTACTCTAAGGGATTATATATGAAAATATTTAATCAATTTACCACTATTGACCACAAACACACCATTTATGAGGTTTGATTCCTTGACTTTTAGGATGGAAGCAAACACCCTTACCTTATTTTTGGCTATTGTAGGCTATTTCACTTAAAATTATTTGTAACTATTATAAATTATTTTTGGTTATTTTAAGTTTTTTCGTTTTAAGTTATTTTCGATTATGTGAAGTTATTGTTGGTCATTTTTGGGTATTAAGGGCTATTTCACTTTATGTTATTATTGGCTATTATAAGTTATGTTACCATAGGTTATTTGTGGTTATTTCATTGGTGGTTATTATTAGTTATTTCAATGGTGGTTATTGTTGGTTATTTCATTAGTGGTTATCGTGGGTTATTTTATTAGTGGCTATTGTTGGTTATTATTGGTGGCTATTGTTGGTTATTTTATTGGTGGCTACTAATGGTTATTTTATTGATGGCTACTAATGGTTATTTATTGGTGGCTACTAATGGTTATTTTATTGGTGGCTATTATTGGTTATTTTATTGGTGCCTATTGATGGTTATTTTATTAATGTCTATTATATTGGTGCCTATTCTATTGGTGGTTATTCAATTAATGAATATTAATATATATTTTATTGGTGGCTATTGAAGGTTATTTTAAGCTAAATTATCATAGGTTATTAATGGCTATTGGTGGAGTTATTTTATTAATGACTCTTGGTGGATATTGGTGGTTATTTTAGGTTAAATTATCATAGGCTATTGTTGATTATTAATGGCTATTAATAACTATTGGTGGCTATTTCATTAATGGCTATTAATGATTATTGGTGGTTAAATTACCATAGGTATTGGTGGTTATTTTATTAGTGGTTATTGTTGGCTATTATATTATAAGCATTGGTGGTTATCTTATCGGTAATTATCGATGGTTATTTTATTGGTGGCCATTAATGATTATTTTATTAATGGTTATTAGTGGTTATTTTATTGCTAATTATTAATGGTTATTTTATTAATGACTATTGGTGGCTATTTTATTGGTGATTTTTTTTTAATTTTAAGTAATATTATGATTACATGTGATTATTTTATTATGAACTATTGTTAGATATTTTAGGCTATATCATCATAGGCTATTGCTAGTTATTTCATTGTAGGTTATTTTAAATTATTTTTCATAGGTTATTACTGGTTATTTTAAATTATTTTAAATTTTTATACTTAGGATAAAAATAACTTATAATAACATAAAAAATAACTTGAAATAACATATATTAATTTTTTTCTAACTAACTTAAGGTTTAACCTAAGGTTAATTGAATAATTTAATTTAAAATAATTTAAAGTAAAAAATCTATAATAAACTAGTTAAAATACCTTAAAATAAAATAACATATAATAGTTTAAGGTATAATAATTTATGATAACCCATAATAAATTAGGGTATAAGTTAAAATAACTAAAGTAACCTAAAATAATATAGGGTATATCATAAAATAACATATGATATTTAAAACAAAAACATAAAAATAAAATTATTATCACAATAAATTATAATAATGAATTATGTCAACTAGTAATGAAACATGATGTTTACATAATGATATTATAGTGAAATAACTTTAATCAGGGTGAAATCAATAAAGTGCAATGAACTTATTTCACTTTTAAGGTCCCATAATGATTTAGGCTACTGAACTACAACCCACTTTTGTAGTAATGTCGTCATGTTTCATTATTAATGTTAACATAATTCACTACTAATAAAATTTTATTCATCGTAATATGTGTCTTTTGATGTTGTTTTAAATACCTTAAATTATTATACCTTAAGTCATTGTTATCATTTTACTTTAGGTTATTTGAATTATTCAACCCCATTTTATTATTGATTATTCTTTTGTTATTCTAGGTAATTTTAAATTATTTAAGGTTAATCCATTATAAATTATTTTAGATTATTTCACTAGAAGGAAAATCATGATTTACAATTGTTGTTTAGAACTATTTTTTAGTTATAGGTGACATTTGTAACTAAAATCTCCATAATAACAAACAAGTCATAACCGATAGTTAGTTGCAACCTATTAATCCTTGGATGAAATATGGTTCCATCTATATAATGGTCATATCCATATGTTTAGTCGCAAATCCATTAAAACTCTTTTGTGACTATTTGTTGTATTAATGCCAATTGGACATGTGTCGCTTTTAAATAACTAATAATGACACAACATGTGGCCACCCATGGTAATTGGTTTAATAAAATTTGGGGAATATTTAGGAAATTTTAAGGGTTGTTTGATTTGACAGCTCGAAGTTTTGCCACATGGTTAAAATCCCTTAGTTTAAAGTTTGGCCCCATTCAACCCTACATTGACAGATGTCCACTATTGTCGGGTCAACATAGTGTTATGTGTCAATATAACAATAGTATCTACCATTAATTTATATGTTTAAAGTCATTTGGGCAAGTTGTTTTTGTAATTGTATTTGAGCTAGTTGCACAAATTGACCGATCATTTGGGGGGTTTAGGGTTTTCGACAAATTTTATTAAGGTTTAGGAGTTAGGTTTCTAGCCAATGGCCATGTGCCATGCATAAATTGAACAAAAATGTGGATTAGAATTAAGCTAGTTTGTTGCTAACTCAAATAGGGTTTAAAAGATGTAACATTACTTGGAAATGCGTCCTAGTTCACTTTGGGTTTCACTAGATTTTTTAATGAATTTGGACATTTTCACCTACTGAAATTGTTTAACCCCCTAATGAACAGGGACCAGTTGCTACGTACAATGATTTGTTTCACTAGTATCTAGTGAAACAAGGTTATTCTCAAGTGAAATACAAATTTACCAAACCATTCACTTGCTAATTAATTAACTAACCAATATGGAAATTAATTAAATTTTAATTATTTAATTTAAAATATTATTGATAATTTCATATTTTTAAAACCTATTATTTATTGACACGGGTAGGTAGGTAGGCCATGTAATCAACCTAGGCACTTAGCCCAGGAATTCGAGAAGAGAATATTCGGTCAACATACCATTATTGACCACACACAATACCACCCATGAGGTTTGATGCTTTGACCTTTCGAATGGGGGCAAACACCCTTATCATCAAGCCATCACACTTGTTATGATTTTATGTTACATTACATTTTATTTATCAAATATTTCATTTTAAACATTACAAAACCATAAACTTTGAAAATTCATATATTATTGAAATTTTGTTCAAATGAAATGATTCGAATTAATTTTTTTTTAATTCAATAATGTACATAATTACATTTATTTCCTTTTGAAAGTTTAAAATCATTTGAACAAAAAAAAGTTGAATATCATTATTCAATAACATTTCAATGACCATTCATTAGAAAAAAAAAAAGTTTAATAAATGGATTTTTTTTGTTAACATAATAATATTGCCTATGTTAAACTACTTTCAATTATTATATGCCTATTTTTCATTAATTTAAATTATTTCACCCTACATTATTTACGGTTATTTATGGCTATTCTCAATTACTTTTGGTTATTTTTGGTTATTTCACCCTAAGCTACTTTTGGTTATTCTAAGTTATTTTTGATTATTTTAACTTATTTCAACTTAGGTTATTTTCAGCTATTGTAAGTTTTTTTGGTTATTCTATGTTATTTTTGGCTATTGTAGATTATTTCAATTTAGACTATTTGTAGTCATTATAAATTTCTTTTGGCTATTTTAATTTATTTCACCTTAGGCTATTTTCAACTATTATAAGTTTTTTTTTTATTCTATGTTTTTTTGGCTATTGTAAATTATTTCAATTTAAACTACTTGTAACTATTATAAGTTACTTTTGATTATTGAAAGTTATTTCACCTTAAGTTATTTTTGTTTATTATAAATTATTTCACCTTAAATTATTTTTGGCAATCTTAAGCAATTATAATATATGGCTATTGGTTGTTTTTTTGTTAGTGTTATTGGTTGTTATTAATGGCTATTAGTACCTATTATATTTGGGGCTATCAATGTTTTTTAATGGGAATTTTATTAAGAATTATTGGTGGTTATTCTATTAATGGCCATTAGTAGTTATTCTATTGGTGGTTATTATATTAATGGCTATTGGTGGCTATTATATTAATGGCTATTGGTGGCTATTATATTAATGGCTATTGGTGGCTATTATATTAATGGCTATTGGTGGCTATTATATTAA
>Ga0116227_10000132_pt1 | contig 123238 bp, 90 predicted proteins | sample S1TSphgellanicum_FD_89693 | JGI IMG/M metagenome (GOLD analysis project Ga0116227, IMG submission 89693) | Host-associated microbial communities from peat moss isolated from Minnesota, USA - S1T2_Fb - Sphagnum magellanicum MG | ecosystem: Host-associated > Plants > Peat moss > Unclassified...
CTGCCGCGCCAGCCCCTCGATTACATCGGTCGCCAGGCCCAGGGCGATTTCGTGATCATGGACCAGCGCGAAGGCGATCTATGGATCGAAGCCGGCATGGTCACCGCGCAGGCGGACTGGTCGCTGGATTTCGACCTGGGCATGACCTTCAAGGAATGGCACGGCCCGGTGCCGCTCGCGCACGAGATGAACGTGTTCGATCGAGCGCTCAAGTACCTCTTGAACCTGCGCCTGGGGCAGCCCGTGCGGCGGCTCAATTGGACCATGACCGTGAATCCCCGTTTGGATACCTCTCCCGAGAATTATCCGCACTGGGGTCCCGATCGCGGCAAGGTCACCGCGCAGAACGCCGGCGATATCGTGAATCTGCGCGTCGAATTGCAAGGACTGTGGCGCCTGCCGCGCAGCAATGCCATCGTCTTTGGCATCCGCTGTTATCTCATCAGCGTGCGCGAACTCGCGACCGTGCCGAAATGGGCGCGCCGCATGCACCGCGTGCTCAAGAACTTGCATCCCGCGCTGGTCGAATACAAGGGCCTCACGCGCTATCGCGATGCCGTCGTCGAATGGCTGGCTCCTCACGATGATGGCGCGCCTACTACGCCCGGCACTGCGCCGGAATAGCACTCTGGAGAATAAGCAATGGCACTCAGTTGGCGATATTCGGCTCTGGCGGATCGGCATCGGGCACTCGGCTCGAAGCTCGAGGACTGGAACGGCATGGGCACGGCATGGACCTATGACAAGGACGTGTCCCAAGACCATGTCGCGATACGCACCAAGGCCGGATTGATGGACGTGTCGGGTTTGAAGAAAGTCCACTTGGTCGGACCGCACGCCTCGGCCGTCTTGAATTACGCGATCACCCGCGACGTCACCAAGATCACGCCGGGCAAGTCCTCGTACTCCTGCATGCTGAACGAGGCGGGACATTTTATCGAAGACTGCGTGTCCTACCGCACCGGACCCAACTCCTGGATGGTGGTCCACGGCAGCGGCGCCGGTCACGAGACACTGGCCCGCTATGTCGTCGGCCGCAACGCTGCGCTGATCGCCGACGACGATCTGCACAACCTCTCGCTGCAAGGACCGATCGCCGTCGATTTTCTCGCCAAGCACGTGCCCGGCATCCGCGACCTCAAGTATTTCAATCACGTGACCGCGACGCTGTTCGGCCGGCCGGTGCTAATTTCACGCACCGGCTACACCGGTGAGCGCGGCTACGAGTTGTTCTGCAAGGCCGAAGACGCCCCCTTGATCTGGGACACCATATTGAGCGAAGGCAAATCGATGGGCATAGTCCCCACCTGCTTCACCACGCTGGACTACTTGCGCGTCGAGAGCTCCTTGCTGTTCTACCCCTACGACATGTCACAGATGTACCCCTTCGACGACGACCCGGCGGGTGACAGCCTGTGGGAACTGGGCTTGGATTTCACCGTGAGCCCAGGCAAGACCGACTTCCACGGCGCCGAGGCGCACTACCGGCTCAAGGGCAAGGAGCGCTTCAAGATCTTCGGCGTGGCCATCGAGGGCTCGGCACCGGCCGACATGGGCGACGCCGTCTACTCTGGGGATAAGAAGGTCGGCGTCATCACCTGCGCCATGGTGTCCACGCTCACCGGTAAATCGATGGCCATCGCACGCCTACTCCCCTCCGTCGCGATCCACGGCACCCCGCTCACCATCGCCGGCAAGAACGTCAAAGGTCCCGCCATCGCGCACACGCTGCCGTTCGATGACGTGAAGAAATCCAAGCGCACCGCCGTGGGATGAGCGGTAACCGACATCCCGCAGTGCGTATATCTCGCCGAGCCCCACCGGCGTCCGGTCGGGCTCGGCAGTCACCTTACGATGAAAATTCGGGGTGATTCAAGCGGCGGCGTCTAGAACTTTCCGTAAGTTAGATAGGCTTGCGTCGGTGACACTCCGGATAGGATCGCTTTGCGCACCAGATTTTCGGTGTTCATTACGCGTTCGACCTCTTCGAGCACCTCGGTGACGAGTGCGCCGGGGATAATCACGGCGCCATCACGATCCGCGACGATATAGTCCCCCGGAGTGACCACGATGCTCCCGATGGTGACGGGCGCCTCATAGGCCACAGGCAGCCACGCACCGACGACGTCGGTCGGAGTGAGAAAACGCGAAAACACGGGAAAGCCGATACGCCGGATAAAGTCGGCGTCCCGACATCCACCATCCGTCAGATATCCAGCCACCCCGCGCAGGTGCAAAGTCTCGGCGGACAACTCACCCATCAGCGCGCAGTCGGCCTGTCCTCCCTCGCACACGACCACATGACCCCGCGGGGCCTTGTCCAGAAATCCGGTCCATGCCAGCAGAGTCTCGTGTGCGTCGGTGCCAAACGCCTGGCGCCCGCGCATCGTGAACACGGGACCCACCATTTTGCGGTCACGATCGAGCGCGACGATATCGCTCGGCAGGACACAGTTACGATGCCCCTTGGCCCGCAACACATCGAATACGGCACCCGTGTAGGTGGCTGCATAGCGCTCGGCCAATGTCAAAGTCGATTGCGTCATCTTGATCCTTCGGTTGAGCGGATTGGCAATGGCTGCGGTGATCGTCCCCGTTCACCCATCCAGTTTTTATATTTGACAAATAATTTCATATTTGATGAAGTGCGTCAACTCAAAGAGGCACTTCAATGTCCGTTCATCTCGAGCGTCAGAGTCGGCGGTACTATCTCCCGATCGCATTGATCGTCAGCCTGTTCTTTCTGTGGGGTGTTGCGAACAACCTCAACGACGTGTTGATCGCGCAATTCCGCAAGGCGTTTGACTTGGCGGATTGGCAATCCGGCCTGGTGCAATCGGCCTTCTACCTCGCGTACTTCCTGTTTGCGCTTCCCGCGTCCGCATTCATCCGAAAATTCGGCTACAAACCAGCCATCGTGTTCGGATTGAGCGTGTACGGGGTCGGTGCGTTGCTGTTTTATCCCGCGGCCGAGTTGGGATCCTATGCCGCTTTTCTGGGCGCATTGTTCGTCATCGCGAGCGGACTTACCTTTCTGGAGACCTCCGCCAATCCGCTGGTGACGATCTTGGGCAGTGCGGAAGGTGCCGAACGCCGCCTCAATCTGGCACAGGCGTTCAATCCACTGGGCTCGATCACCGGTGTGTTGATCGGGCGGGAATTCATCCTGTCTGGCAAAACCCCGACTGCGTCCGAGTTGGCCGCGCTGTCGCCGGATCAGATTTTGCAACTGCACGCCAGTCAGGCCTTGTCCGTGCAGTCGTCCTACTTGGTGCTAGGTATCTTGATTTTGCTGTGGGCGCTGGTGATCGCGCTGGTGCGGTTTCCCCCGCTGCAAGAGGGAGCAGAGAAACCGGAGCCCGGTGTACCCCTCACGACGGGTTCGGGAAATCTGCGCGGCCTTTTGCAGCACAGATACTTTTTGTTCGGCGTGGTCGCACAATTCGCCTACGTGGGAGCACAGGTCGGTATTTGGAGCTTCCTGATTCGCTACTCCCAGCACGCCGTCTCCGCCATGAGCGAACAAGCGGCGGCGACCTGCCTGATGGCTGCTCTGATCGCTTTCATGCTGGGCCGATTCGTGGGAACTGCCCTGATGGGCTGGGTAAGACCGATCCTTCTGACGTCAATATTCGCAGGCATCAATATTGTTCTGTGTATCGCGGGAGCGGCACTCGTCGGCTGGCCGGGGATCGCGATGATGGTCGCATCGAGCTTCTTCATGTCGATCATGTATCCGACGATCTTTGCCATTTCGATCAAGGGCTTGGGTCCGTTGACCAAGCTCGGCTCCTCGGTGCTCGTGATGTCGATCATCGGCGGCGCCGTGATCCCGGTGTTGATGGGCAGGCTGTCGGACCTGACCTCGATCGCAACGGCGATGCTCTTTCCCGGCTTGTGCTTCTTGGTCGTGGGGGCATTTGCCATCACGGGTTACCGGAAGCCAAGGAGCCATGCAGTCACCTCGTCGGTTGGAGTCTCGAGTTGATCGACTCCCACCATCACTTGTGGCGTATTGGCCAGAACGGGTGCGTTTGGCCCGGCCCCGATCTTCCAGAGCTTCATCGAAATTTCGAGGTAGAGGAGTTAGCGCACCTCGCAAAGCCGCACGGCGTGACCGGGACGATCCTGGTGCAATCGCAGCCCTGCGATGCCGATACGGATTACCTGCTGGCCGAGGCCGACCGGACTCCCTCCATCTTGGGGGTGGTCGGCTGGGTCGATCTGCTCGCACACGATGCGCCGACGCGCATCGACGCGCTCGCCCGCCATCCGAAGTTGCGTAGCTTGAGGCCGATGTTGCAAGGACTCCCGGACGGGTGGATTCTCGATCACCGACTCGATGCCGCGATCCACGCCATGGAGTCGAACCACCTGCGCTTCGATGCACTGGTTTACACTCGCCATCTGCCAGACCTCATACGATTTGCCGAGCGTCACCCGAAGCTCGCCATCGTGATCGATCACGCCGCCAAGCCCCCGCTCGCCGCCGGTGATTTGAACGAGTGGCGTGTCCTGATCGAAGAGTGCTCCCACTTGGCGCACCTATCGTGCAAGTTCTCGGGACTACTGACCGAGGCCGGCGCTCGCCCCGATGTAGGGCTGCTGCGGGATTGTGCTGCCGTGCTGCTCGATCGTTTTGGCGACCAACGGCTCATGTGGGGCAGCGACTGGCCGGTTTTGAACCTAGCCGGAGATTACGGTGGCTGGCTACAGCTGGCGCAGGATTTGGTACGCGAGCATGATCCGAGCCGGCTCAACTCGGTGTTCAGCGATGCCGCGCGTAGTTTTTACCGGATCGAAGTGAGTACACCGGCAACGTGATTTCGAGCGGTTGAATTTACGCTTGGTCGACTCGCCAAACGGCCCACTGCGAGAGGTCTGCGAACCGGTAAGAATCACCGCGCAGAAATCCTACTACCTCATTGCTCCGACAGCGCGAATATCCGCTCCATTGGAACCCATTTCTCTCCAGGCTTAGCCCAAGGAAGGGCCTGCTGGAACTTCCACATCAGCGTTTCCCAATCTTGAACATCGGCGTTGGCGGCGTTCAGCTCCGCCAGAGCGTCGAACGAAAAGTCATCGCCTGCAACCAAAATCATCACCAGACGATTACCGGCCAGGAAGATTTCCATCTCGATGATGCCCGACACACGCAGCGACTCGGTGATCGCCCGCGGCGGCCCGCCGGGCCGATGCCACGCACGGTATTGCTCGATCAATTCGGGATCGTCCCGCAAGTCGAGCGCCAACACATGACGTTGCGCCATTCAAGGTTCCCGGTCATCCACGACGCGTTGACGTTGCTCACCGAGCCCTTCGATACCGAGCCACATTTCATCGCCGGCATTGAGGTAGATCGGCGGCTTCTGGCCCAGACCCACTCCCGGCGGCGTGCCCGTCGAAATGATATCGCCCGGTTGCAGGCTCATGAACCTGCTGATGTACGCGATCAGAAAATCAGGCTTGAACACCATGGTGCGGGTGTTGCCATTTTGGAAGCGCCGACCATTGACCTCGAGGAACATGGACAGATTGTTGATGTCGCCCGCCGCATCCGGTGTCACCAAGAACGGGCCCACAGGGCCGAAGGTATCGCACCCCTTACCCTTATCCCAGGTCCCCGTGCCGTCCAGCTGGAATGCGCGTTCCGAGACGTCGTTGATCACGCAGTAGCCGGCAACATGATCCAAGGCATTTTCCTGTGTCACATAGCGCGCGGTACGACCGATCACGACGCCGAGCTCGACTTCCCAGTCCAGCTTGGTCGAGTCGCGTGGCTTCAGAACGGGATCGTTCGGCCCGCACAGGGCACTGGTTGCCTTCAAGAACAGCACCGGTTCAGCGGGCACCGTAGCGCCGGTCTCGGCGGCATGATCGGCGTAGTTCAATCCGACGCAGATGAATTTGCCGACGTTGGCGACACACGGGCCAATGCGTTTGGAGGCACCAATGACGGGCAGGGTGTCGAGATCGACGGACCGCAGTTTCGCCAGCGAGTCGCGCGACAATGCGGCGCCGGCGAGGTCGACGACGAGCGAAGAGATATCGCGGTACCGCCCATCGCTGGCGACAATGACCGGGCGTTCATGACCGACGGGGCCAATACGAGCTAGTTTCATCAGTTTGCCCATCCGCCATCGATGACATGCGCGACCCCGGTGGTAAAGCTCGAGGCATCGCTGGCGAGATACAGCACCAATTGAGCGATTTCCTCCGGTTTACCCAAACGCCCCATCGGCTGACGAGCGATGAACGCCGCCTGGGCTGCCTGATAGTCCCCCGTCGCCTCCAGGCGTTGGTCGAGCGATGGGGTCTGGATGGTACCCGGGCAAATCGCATTGCAGCGAATGCCCTTCCCGACAAAATCGGCGGCGATCGACTTGGTCATGCCGATGACGGCCGCCTTGGAGGCGCAATACGCGAAGCGATTGGGAACGCCTTTGACGCTGCTCGCCACCGACGACATATTGATGATGGAGCCGCCGCCGGCCTGCAGCATGCCGGGCAGAAAGGCACGAATGATGCGGTACATCGCGGTGACGTTGAGACCGAAGGAGAAGTCCCAAGCCCGTTCATCGCAATCGAGAATCGTGCCGGCATGGACGTAACCGGCGCAATTGAACAGGATATCGATGGTCCCTATGTCACGGGCGAATTGCGCAATCGCATCGCCGTCGAGGACATCGAGTTTCACCCGTTCACAGTTTGCAACGTTGTTCAACAAATCCACATTGATGTCCGTTGCGAAAACGCGCGCGCCTTCGCTCGCGAGCAATTCCGCCGAGGCCCTGCCGATGCCTTGGGCGGCGGCGGTGACTAGCGCTGTCTTACCGGTAAGCATTCCCATGAAAATCTCCTAAGCGCGGCGAGCCCGCATGGGTAGGCACGCGGGGCCCACCGGTTCAAACGATTTGTAGGTCAGTATGAATTCTTGATGGCCGAGCGATTCGGAGACGCTGCGCTCGCCCGACGCCACCGCGGCCACCTTGGCGAAAATTTCCCCGCCAACCTCATCGAGCGTCGCTTCCCCATTCAAGATCCGTCCCGCGTCGACATCCATGTCATCGGGCATGCGCTGATACGTCTCGGGATTGGCGCAGATTTTGATCACGGGCGAGATGGCGGAGCCGACCACCGAGCCCCGACCCGTGGTGAACAGCGTGATATGCGCTCCGCAGGCGATCAACTCGGCGATCTCGGCATTGTCGTTGATATTGGGGAAACCGAACCGCGGCTCGCCGTCGGGAACGACGTCGAGCAAGTACAGGCCCTTCGACGGTGGATGATCGCCCGGTTTGATCACACCCGAGATCGGCGAGTCGCCCGATTTAGCGTAGGCACCCATCGATTTCTCTTCTTGAGTGGTCAGACCGCCATCGGCATTACCCGGCGCGAAACTGCCGTAGCCCATCACGGTGTAGTAATGCGCAGCCTTGGTTACACAGGCCTTGATCGCCTCGCCCAACGCGGGCGTGATGGCGCGTTCGGCCATGATCTGCTCGCAGCCGATGAGCTCGCCGGTCTCCTCGAAGATGCAGGTGGAGCCGAGCGCAACCAGGCGGTCGAAGCACTTGCCCACCGCAGGATTGGCCGTCAGTCCGCTGGTGCCGTCCGAGCCGCCGCACACGGTGGCGATGACCAGTTCCTCGAGTCCGATCGGCACGCGGGGAGTTTGCGCGATGGACTCCTTCATCGCCGCCACGGCTTTGACACCGGCCGCAATCGTCGAGGCGGTCCCGCCGCGCTCTTGAATCACCAGGGTATCGACCGGACGTCCGCTGGCAGCCACGGTGGCGTGAAGTCCCTCGCGGTTGAACCCCTCGCACCCCAGCGACAAGATCAATACTCCGCCCACATTGGGGTGGATGCACAGATTCTTCATGATGCGCAACGAATATTCGTTGGGGTAACACCCCGGAAAGCCGATGAGCTGCACGTCCATGTCGGCGCTGACGTCGACGATGCGCCGCGCCACATGGTGGGCGCACTCGACCAAGTACGCGACGACGATGACGTTGCGAATGCCTTTGCGGCCGTCGGACCGTTGATAACCGAGCATCATGATTTTGCCTCCTCCCCGGTGGAATGTCGGGTGGTAATGGCGATGTAATCGCTCTTCATGTTGTGCGTGTGGACATGCTCACCGATGCGGGTCGGCTGGGTGATGGAACCGATGGGCACCCCGTATTTCAGCACGACATCACCGGGCGCGAGATCGGCTCGCGCCAGTTTATGACCGACATCGACCTCGCCGCGCGCGACGATGTGTCTGCCGTCGATGACGATGGTGTCACCCGCGTTTATCTTACGGCGACACGCCAGAACGTTATCCTTTTCGTGCAACAGAATCAGCCGGCTGGAATCGTTTGAATTCACCTAAGGCTCTCCGGATATCGGAACCGGGGCCGTCGTGGGAAGGAGTCCTTGCGCGCGCAACACTTGCCAGAATTGCGGCGGGATGCGGGTGCGCAGCAATTCGAGCGTGGCGTTCACTTGATCCTGATTCGCCATTCCGGGAATGACGCTCACCACTTGCGGATGTGCCAGTGGGAATTGCAGCGCAGCGGCTGCCAGAGGCACAGCGAATTCGGTGCAAACCGCTTCGAGTCGACGTAGTCGTTCGATCACCCGCTCCGGAGCGGCCGCATAATTGAAATTGACGGGACCGCCACCCCGAGTTCCATTGACCAGTGCGCCGGAATTATAGGGGGCACCAATGATGACCGGGATACGGCGTTCCTCGCACAAGGGGAGGAAACTGTTGAGCGATGTTTGATCGAGCAACGTGTAACGACCCGCCAACAGAAACACATCGAATTCCGCTTCGCGCAGCACCTCCTCGCACACCTCCCATTCGTTCACGCCGAGACCGATGGCCGAGACCATGCCCGCCTCCTTTAGCTCGCGCATGGCGAGGTAACCGCCCTCCATGAATTGGCGCAAATAGGTGGTATGCAGATCGCCGTGCGTCATGCGGCCAAGGTCATGGGCGAGCAGTATATCCACGCGCGAGCGGCCCAAGCGCTGCAGACTTTGTTCGAAGGACTCCATGATGCCGCGGTAGCTATAGTCGAACACGGGTTCAAACGGCTCGGCATCGACAAAGCCATGGCGTGAGCCCGTAGCGGTTTCCGAATTCAATTTGACCAGTCGGCGCCCCACCTTGGTGGAAAGTACGGCCTCGTGTGCAGCGTCGAACTCGGCCAAGGCCGTACCCAACCGTCGCTCGCTCAGTCCGAAGCCGTAATAGGGGGCGGTGTCGAGATAGCGAATGCCCGCGTTCAGCGCAGCGTGAATCGCCTCGATGGCGGATCGCTCGGGGATCGCGGCATACAAATTGCCGATTGCTGCGGCGCCGAACCCGAGCGTTGAGACTCGCGTGCGCCACCCGGCTTGATCCGTGCTATTGCTCATCATTCGTGCGCAAGGGGGGTAAATAATTTATTAATAAAAATTATAATCGCCTATAAGATATTTCGGAGGGTGCTGCCTGTCAAGCTGAGGCGTCGAGGGTCGATTGAATTCTCCCAAAAAAACGCTAAGAACTGCGCTAAATTACCCGTGCTAACGGCCACTCAACCCTTACCGAACCTGAAGCGAGCGATGGCGAAATCAGCGAAATCTCCCATTACAGATAAAAACGCATTTCAGTCGCTGGGCAAAGGGTTGGCGGGGCAACGGCGCTACCGTGCGCCAGCCCTGGATAAAGGACTGGATATTCTGGAACTGATTGCCCGCGAAGGCATCGCAATGACTCCATCACAAATGGCGGTCAAGCTCAACCGGTCGGTCAGTGAGTTGTTTCGGATGATCCTCACGCTGGAGGCTAGGGGCTACATCGCGCAAACGGGCGACCAGCAGGGCTTCGACTTGACCAACAAGCTGTTCGCGCTCGGTTCGGCGCGCGGCCAGGTGACGACACTGCTGGAAACCGCGCTGCCGATCATGCATGAATTGACTCGGGAAATAGATCAGTCCTGTCATCTGGTAGTCGCGGCGGGCGGACACATCGTGGTGATCGCTCGGGTAGAGAATCCAGGCTTATTGGGATTCTCGGTACGCCCTGGTTTCCGTAAGAACCTGATCGAAGCGATCTCCGGACTGACTCTCTTTGCGTTTCAGCCCGAAAACACCCGTAACGAGTGGCTAGCGCGCTTTCGTCAAACCAACGACGCCCGTAAGCTCGAGCGGTTCGTAAGTCAGGCCGACGCCGTGCGATCGCTGGGCTTCGCCCAGGCGGGGAGCGATTTCGTACAGGGCGTCACCGATTTGTCGGCGCCGATCATGGCCGGCACCATCTGTATCGCCGCTCTTACCGTCCCATTCGTGCAACGCGTGGAGTTGCCCCGCTCCATGGCTGAATCGCTCAATCGGGTTTGCCACTCTGCCCGCCGAATTTCCGAATCCATGATTGAGAAAGGTTAGCTGGCGTAGCCGTTGGCGGCTGCGGTCCCATTCGACCTATGAACCCATCCGACCTATCAACGATAGGTTTCTATTTGAATATGATTTTCATATGCAATGCGAGCTCCCTTCCGGATTGAGCTAGCGGCGCCGCACTACGCGATATTTGCCGGTCTTTTTGATTATGTTGATCGGTGGGCGCGTAACGCTTTCAGCTTGACTGTTTATATACAAACGGTAGTATTGCCCGTGAAAAACAAGAAGGGGGCTTGTTCAAATCACGGAAAGCCCTCGCCATTCAACTTTTGGGGGGTCAATCTGTGAATAAAAAGCTATATCTCCTGGCCACGACCGGGCTCGCGTGGGGCTTTCAAACAACGACACTACCGGCCGAAGAGTTGCCGGCCTCCCAGTCGGCGCCGACCCCAGCGCCGTCGGACACGACGATTGAGGAGATCCAGGTCACCGGTTACCGCGCCTCACTGGATGCGGCCCAGGCGATGAAGAAAGATTCCGCCGAAGTGATCGAAGCGATTGCGCCGGAGGATTTGGGTAAATTTACCGACAACAGCATTGCGGGCGCGCTCCAGCGCCTGCCTGGCGTTGAGGTCGACCAGAACACCGACGGACGGACGGGTGATCACGTCTCCATTCGCGGTATCGGTTCAGAGTACGTCACCACCACGGTGAACGGCCGCACTCCGCTAGGTTATGGCTATGAGGGAATGACGGAACTGCGAGAATTCCCCATCGATATCTTCCCGACCGAAGTGCTGAGTGGTGCCGTGGTCTACAAGACTCCCTCCGCGGAACAGATCGAATCCGGTCTCGCCGGCACGGTGGATTTGCAGACCCTAAAGCCCCTGAACGCCAAGACAAAAGACGGCAGCAATTATTTTGGTGAGTTGACCCTCAAGGCCGACAATAATAACGGCGATTCAGGCTGGGGTAGAGGCGTCAGCGGCATCGTCGGCGGAAAATTTCTCGACGGCACGCTGGGCGTGTACGCATCGGGTGTCGTCAGCTCGGATTATCTGGTCGAGAATTTCGAAGAAACCCGGCCGACCTATCAAAATTTGAATGTTGCCAATGCCGCCGGTGTCGTCACGACGGAAAATAACATCGAGTTTCCATCAGCGGAACTCATCGGCCAGATCAACAAGAAAACCACACGCGACGCGGTGAGCACCGGACTGCAGTGGAAGCCGTCCGATGCTTTCGAACTGAGCGCGGATTACACCTTCAGCCGATTCGATAAGCCCGCCAATTGGCTCATCGAGTATCTGGCGCCGCCCACCGGTGGGACCTTCGGACCCGGTGGCGTCACCATTCAAAATGGTGCCGTGACGGGATATAACTACGCTCACTACACGCCCGCAGCCGGCCAAGGATCCACGTTCGGTTTGGCTTACTACCCGTACGATTATGACAACGTCGATACCATGCATGTCGGCGGTATCAACGCTAAGTGGCAGAATGACCGCTGGACAGCGGTAGGCGACGTGTCGGGAAGTCTCACGGACACCCTCGGCAGTTATCTCGGCGACTATATAGTGGGCTCGAACATACCGCTGGCGAACGTCAACTACAGCTCGAGTTCCAGCGGGCCCGCCGTCTACGATGCCGGCGCGCCGATCGGCAGCATCCCGTCCACTTATTATCCCGCTCTGCGATACGAACAGAATCATTCCTATTCTTTTGCCGTCAAATTCGATCTGGCCTACCAGGCGAACGATAATCTGACCTATAAGATCGGCGCGCGATATTCGGATGCGCATATTGATATCCGCGATATCGTCAACAACTTTACGGTGGCCGGAGCCGACGTGCCCACCGTGACCGGCTTGGTGTTTCCTGGCGGAACCACCAATATTTTTTCCGGGCAATATATCGGCAGCAACACGCAATACATTCAAAGCCCGGCGGCTTTGGCCAAGGCTGGTCTGCCTTTCTACCCGACCAAGGCCTCAGCCTCGCCACTCCTAAACGGCTCCTTCTTCGGTTCCGCCAATGCGGTGAATGGCTGGCAGGAAGATGTGTCGGTGGCGCACACCAATCGGGAGAAAACCGAAGCGATCTACGCGCAGGCGGACTTCAAGGGCACCTTGCTGGGCGTTCGCTTTGCGGGTAACGGCGGTGTCCGGGTCGTTCGCACCGAGGAAGCCTCGGACGCCTTTCAGACCGTGGCACAAGTTGCGCTCCCGGATTACGTACCCATCGGCACCAACACATTGGTACCGGTTACGGCGAGTAACTCCTATACCAATGCCCTGCCGGCGCTGAATACGACGTTCTTCCTGACTAGCGATACGGATGCGCGGTTCGCCGTGGGTGAAACGCTGAGCCGGCCCGAGTTCGAAGACATATCGCCGATCGCCTCGATCAGCATTCCTCCGGCAGCGTCGGGAGCACCGGGTCAAGCGCAGACCGGCAACCCCAATCTAAAGCCCGAAACGGCTTGGAATTTCGACGCGACCTTGGATCACTATTTGTCCGGCGGCGGCTCGATCGTGACGAGTCTGTTCTTCAAGCGTGTTTACAACTTCATCTATCCGGTGAGCACCGCCAACGCCTCGATCCCCGGATACAACATACCGTTCAACAGCATCCTCCCCGAAAACGTATCCGGCGGACGAGTGTATGGCCTCGAACTGGCGTTCAACCTACCGCTGGATCGCCTGTGGGACAAGCTGAACGGATTCGGCCTCAATGGAAACTACACCTACGTGTCGAGCAAGATCGACGATGCGTCCTTGGGAGGCGTGCCTTTTCTCGGTTCGTCCAGGAACAATTCCAACGCCAGTGTGTACTACAGCAAGGGGCGCCTCGATACGCGGCTGTCGATGGTCTATCGGAGTAATTTCCTCAGCAAATTTCCCCAGTCTCCCGCGTTCGTCAATACCTTTACGGAAGGCACGGTCACTCTCGATGCGAGCGCGAGCTATGCGCTCATGGATCACTTATCCCTCACCGTCACGGCGATCAACCTGGCGCAAACTGCGCGTCAGGACTATTTGAATACGCCCTCGACATTTCTGGACTACTACACCCAGCCTCGGCAGGTTGTGCTGGCATTGCGCGGGACCCTCTAGCTAAAGGCAGTAAAGTGGGCGCCTCGGTCATCGTCTCGACCGTTGGCGCCCGTCGGTGACCAGTCGGGCGTGTCGGCCACGCTTCTATTTCAGGTAGGTCGACCGATGCGTCGGCGGCCCGGCGACCAGCGCACCGGCGCTACCCGCCAGATGAGCTTCAACGTCGAATCCGAAATAGGCCTGTGGATTGGACGGTGTTTCACCTTCCTGATGCTCGCGCGCCGCGATGGCGGTCTTGGCATTCTCGAAGGCCTCGCGCAATGAACGAGCGTCGGGCAGCGCATCCCGATAGAACGCCTCGCCGAAGTAGGTCAGATCGCTGTCCGCGGAACAACCAAACGAGGTGCGATCGGCCGCCGCCGCGGTGATCACGATGGTATGCGCATCGCGCAGCGGTTCGATGAATCCGCCGGCGTAGCACGCCGAGATGACGATGACCCGCCATTGGATTCCCGCCTCCTTCAGCGCATCGACCAGATCCTGAGGCGTCAGATCCGTTAGCGGGAATTGCGAGTTGGCCACGGCAATCGCGGGCGCGGCCGAGCCATGCGACGAGATCGCCAGGAACAGCACGTCGCGATCCAGCTCCATGTGTTCGGCCAACCCCTGGAGCGCGTATTCCAGTCCCGATACGCTCGCCAGCGGCGCGTCAGCGAGATCGCGCTCGTCGTTGATCAAGGAAATTTGCCGCTCAGCGGTGTCGTAGCGCGCGCCGATCACCCGCGAAGCCAGACCGATCTCCTGGGAAAAGACCTTTTCATCGCCGACGCCGGCAAATCCCAGAAAGAACGCTTGGGGCCCGGACGCGCCGCGGTGTACCGACTCGAGCGCGGTATCGATCCGGGCCGCCTGCTCGAACAACGCCGTCTCCCGCTCCTCCAGGTTCTCATCGGCGACCGTGGCGGCCGCATCCTCAGGGTTCCAGATATCGGGAATGGCGTTCGTCATATCGGACAGCACGGCGAACAGGCCGATGAACACCACCCCCAAGAACGCTGGTATGCGTTGCGGTCGGCCGGTGAGCGCGTGTAACCCCCGGCTCAGGTACAGCAACGCGTACAGCCCGACGAGGACGGCCGCGCCCCAGAACCACAGGGGTTCCAGCCACGCGCCGAAGGTCACCAGCAGCAGCGGCAACGGCACCAAGCCGGTTGCCAAAACAATGCCGGCCCCCAGCGGCGGTGGCGGCGTGGACCTGCGGCACAGCAAAACGGCCAGCACGAGCACCGCCAGCACATACCAGGCCAACACCGGAATGCCCTCGGTAGCAAACACCGGCTCCGGCTGACGCTCCCACCAATCGATGCCGGCCCAGAGCAACAACCACGACACAGACAAGCCCAGGATGACGCCTAAGGGACTGGGGGCTGGAGCAGCATGAACTCTGCGGAGCCCCCAAAAGCGCAGCACGGTCTTGAACCACGAGGAAGCCGCGGGCTCGTCGGTTGAGGCGATATTATTCTCGACGATCGGCTCCAGTTACTTCGACTCTACGATCTTCTTCAGATTGTCGAGGCCACTTCGATAGACACCGGTGATGGCATCGAGTGCCGCCTTGTCGTTTTCCGTAGCCGACGGGTTGTCGCCCACGTCCTTACGCTTGAAACGACCGGACCAGGTCACCAGCGTCTTATCGGTACCTAAGGACGTGACCACGAAGGTCGACGAATAATGACTGACCGGCAACACTCCCTCGATGATCGCATACCGGAACCGATGCCCGGTCTCATCGAACGCCAATAGTTTTTCCTTGATCGTACCGCCCCCCTTGAGCGTCAAGGAGCGCACGGCACCCACGGTGTTGTTGCTGCCGCTCACGATATCGTCGCCGGCGAGCGCCGGATGCCAGGTGTTCAACCCGTTGAAATTCTTCGAGGCTTCCCAAACCGCGTCGGCCGGAGCCGCGATGGTGACGGTCCTTTTGACGCGCAACTCGGGTGCCGCGGCCAGGCTCACGCCCGACGCCAGCAACGAAACCCCCAACGCAATCGCTATCAATGTTTTCATGGTTATAGATCCTCTATTACTACGAATTATTCGAACGAACCAGCCAGTCGATTTCAATTGTAGGCGAATCCGCAACGCCTGCGGCCGCCGATGCCGCCGCAGTGCCTCTGCAAGGTGCCTGTTGCGCAAGAAACTTGCGTGTGAGTAAACGCTATGTTACGAATTGAGTCTGACGATCGTTGACAGATCGCAGCATTACGCGAGAGGGATGCTCTCAATAGAGCTGATTCGTGAGCCGCCGTGAGGCCGCTCATCCGTGTCGTGCGGCCGCCTTCTTGTCTTTGAGTTCATTGTCTTTGAGCAGGGAGATTGATTCATGAAATTAGTGCCGTGTGACTATGAGTTGAGGATTGGGGGAATCGCTAAAGCCACGCTACTGGCGCTCATTGGCGCTCCATGGCTGCCCGCAGCGGCGCTCGCCGCCGCGTCGACCACCACCGCGGCCGATACCACCGGCCTCGAAGAGATCGTCGTCACCGCGGAAAAGCGCGACTCCACGGTGCAGCAAACCGCCATCAGCATGACTGCCATCAGCGGCGATCAACTGCTGTCCCAGGGCATCACGTCCGTCGAGGATATCGCCGCCAAGGTGCCCGGCATTTCCATCCGTACGGCCGGTCCCGGACAAACCGAATACGAAATGCGCGGCCTGTCGGCGGGCGGCGGTACCGCGGCGACCGTGGGCTTCTATCTCGATGAAACGCCCCTGTCCGCCAACGCCGTGGCGCTCAACGGCCGCACCGTCATCGATCCCGATCTCTTTGACCTGAATCACGTGGAAGTCCTACGCGGCCCCCAGGGTACCTTGTACGGCTCCGGCTCCATGGGCGGCACCATCCGTCTTGCGACCAATCAACCCAAACTCGGCACCTACGAGGCGGCCACCGACTTGAACGCCTCGGACACCTCGCACGGCAGCGTCAATGGCGGCGGCAGCTTGATGGTGAACTTGCCGATCGGCGACATCGCAGCACTGCGCGTGGTCACCACGGATAAGTACGTAAGTGGCTGGATCGACCGTATCGTGACCCAACCCGGCACCTTTCCGGCGCCGACCGCCCCGTCGTACACGGCGAGCGCACCGGCCAATTGCGGCGCCTACTACTGCGACCGCGGCAACGTCGCGGCGGCGCCGATCGAGTCCATCATCAAGGGATCCAACCTCGAGCGCTTCGCCTCCGCCCGCGCGAGCTTGCTGGTGAAACCCTCCGATGTCCTGTCCATCACCGCCACGGGCATGTACCAGGACATCCGCGCCGACGGCTACAACAATTTTCAGGAACAGCCCGGCGGCCTCGCGATTTATCAGCCGTACGACCAGCAAGAGCCGTACCACGACTATTTCCGGCTAGCCAGCCTCAAGATCGAGTACTCGATGGGCTTCGCGAGCCTGACTTCGGCCACCAGCATCTTTTCGCGCGAGGTATTGCAGTCCACCGACTCGACCGAAGCGCTGCAAAACATCAATAATCTGACGCAACTCGTCAATGGCGCGTACGTGCCGGATTACATTCAGAACCTGTACGTCGAAGTCGACTCCACCCGCCAATTGAGCGAGGAATTGCGCCTGACCTCGAACAGCACGGGTCCGTTGGAGTGGGTCGGTGGTCTGTACTTCGCGGATCTACACTCCGGCTACGTCACCTACAACCAAGCCCCCGGCTTTGCCACGGCGCTAACCTGCGGCGTAGCGGTGGCGAGTAATCCAGTGGCGGGCTACTGCCCGCTCGGGACCGCTTATGGCGTCAACAGCACCTACCGATATCCCGACCCGAGCCTGCCACAATACGCAAGCTCGCAGGCGGCCAATCCCAATGGCGTGGTGTTCAACGATAACAACCCCAACGTGCTCAAACAGAGTGCGATCTTCGGCGAGACCACCTACAAGATCCAGGACAACTTGAAGCTGACGGCCGGTCTGCGCTTCTATCATTTCTCGATCTGGAATCTAGCCAATCAAGCGGGTCTCGGAACCGCGGCCGTGAACCAGGACCACACCATCCAGACCCAGACCGCCGATGGCAACGCCGTGCTGCCGAAGTTGAACCTCGCCTATGAGCCCACGTCGGACCTGACGATCTACGGCACCATTGCCAAGGGCTCGCGGCCGGGCGGATTCAATCTGCCCATCCCGCTTCCGACCAAAACAGTGCTACAAGCGGATTCGGGTGCCTACAACTGCGGGTTGCCGCTGTCAGGACCGGCGCCAGCGGTTTACGTGACCTCGCAGCCGAGCTATACGCCCGACTCGGTATGGAGTGCCGAGATCGGCGAAAAAGCGCGGTTTGCCGATCGGCGCATCACCGTCAACGCCGACCTCTACTACATCAAGTGGGATAAGATCCAGCAGGTGCTGTCCCTCACCTGCGGCTATCCCTACAACACCAATGCCGGCAATGCGAAATCGTATGGACCCGAACTGGAGGTATCGGCGCTGTTGACCACGGGGCTGACCTTCGATCTGTCGGGCACCTATACGCAGGCCTATATCAGCGACCCGACGACGGCGGCCGAAAACTCTGGCATCACTCCAGGCACGCGCGTGCTCAACGTGCCGAAGTACACCGCGGTGGCCGGGCTCAATTATCTGGCGCCCATCAACGACAGCCTGAACGGCATGTTCCACTTGGCGAGTTCGCTGGTTGGCCCGAACCAGGATCAGGCGGCGGTGCGCCAGACGCTACCTTCGTACAACCTCGTCGATGGCCGCGCCGGGGTGGCGAGCGGGCCGTGGTCGGTGGCGGTGTTCGGCACCAACCTCACCAACAAGGTGGCCTTGCAAACCATCAACAACACGGTGTTTGCATGGCAGACTTACGCCATCACCCGGGTGTCGACCAACCAGCCGCGCACCCTCGGTGTGGATTTCCAGTACAAGTTCCAATGAGCCACTGTATGCCGGCTGACCGGCGGTATGCGTTGAGGATGCCGATCCGTGAATGACGTTGCGAATGACCGCCCGGCGCCGCTAGACGAAGACGCAGCGCAGCTGCAAGCGCTGGGCTATGAATCCCACTTCGACCGTACCATGTCGAAGTGGGAGAATTTCTCGCTGGGATTCACCTACCTGTCGCCGGTGGTGGGCGTTTACACCATATTCGCCAGCGCATTCGTCGCCGGCGGCCCGCCGATGTGGTGGACGTACATCCTGGTTGGGTTGGGGCAACTCATGGTGTGCCTGATCTTCGGCGAGATCGTGTCGCAATTCCCCATCTCCGGGGGCCTGTATCCCTGGGCACGCCGACTCATGGGCAAGCGCTGGGCGTGGATGGCCGGCTGGGTCTACGCCTGGGCATTGTGCTGCACCATGGCGGGTGCGGCGACCGGAGTCGCGCCGTTTCTGGCGCAGCTGGGTAATGTCCCGAGCACACCGCTCGCCACCACCCTCATTGCTCTGGTATTGATCGCCGTCTCCACCGTATTGAACTTGAGCGGCACGCGGCTACTGGCGCGCGTCGCGATGTTCGGTTTCGTGTGTGAGCTGGTCGGTGCGATCGTGGTGGGCGGCTATCTGCTGATATTCGCGCGCCATCAGCCGCTCAGCGTATTGCTGGACACGTCCTTCGTGCATACCGACGGCCACTACCTGCCGGCATTTCTCGCCTCCTCGCTGGCGGCCATGTTCTGCTACTACGGCTTCGAGGCTTGCGGCGATGTCGCCGAGGAAACCCCGGATGCCAGCCGCATGATTCCCAAAGCCATGCGTCTGACGATCTACATCGGTGGCGCCGCGGCATCTTGGATATGCCTGGCGTTCGTGCTGTCGATACCCGATATCGGTGAGGTCATGTCGGGCAAGGATACCGATCCCATCGTCACCCTGCTGCGCGCCGCCTTGGGCGAAACCGGCTTTCGCGCCGTCATCGTCGTCGTGCTGGTGTCGTTCGTGTCCTGCCTGTTGAGTCTGCAGGCGGCGGCCAGCCGGTTGGTGTTCGCCTACGCACGCGACCAGATGATCTTCGGCAGCAAGTACTTGAGCCGGATGTCGCCCGGGCATCACGTGCCGGCCAACGCGCTGCTCGTGATGGGCGCCATCCCCGCCTTGATCGCACTGTCGGCGCTGTGGCTGCAGGATGCGATCGCCACCATCATCAGCTTCGCGGCGCTCGGCATCTACGTTTCGTTCCAGATGATCGTGCTGGCCGCGCTGCTGGCACGCTTCAAGGGGTGGCGTCCCGCCGGCCCCTACACGTTGCGGGGCTGGGGTTGGACTGTGAACGTACTCGCGCTCCTGTATGGGTTGAGCGCGATCGTCAACATTCTCTGGCCGCGCACGCCCGATGCGCCCTGGTACATCGACTACGGTATGCTGGTAACCACCGTCGCCGTTGTCGTGCTGGGCGGTCTCTACATGATCGTCGCGAAACCCTACGAGCGCGGCAAGGCGCCGGCCGGCGATGCCCATCTACTGAAGGCCATGCGAGCTTAGAAAAAATATTGGGTATCCCCGCCAGTCAGAGCTGGCGATCTGGTCGATCGCCGCGGTCTCCGTGCTCGTGCTGGTGGAGGGCATCGAGAGCACCGGCGTGCTGGCAGCGCTATAGAGATTAAGCGGCGATCTGTGCTACGACCCTTGTTTTCAGGGAGTGGGCTTTATCGTTTGGTTTTGTGGTGGGCGATCCGTTGCCTGATTAGGCCGTGCGGGGGTCGAGTTTCTGACGACTGCCTTCCACGCAGCTACGTAAGGAGCGAACATTTGCCCCGGTGTTTCTTTCACTGCGTTCCAAAAGACGGTTGCGATTTCCTTCGTGAGATTATCGTCGCTCATGTCTCCCCCTTTCCATTCCACGTTTGGCGGATCGTTCTTAGCATGGTGATAGCGAAGCTGATTACCATGGTGGCTACATACAGACAGTAAGTGCCAATATCAAGGGCAAACAGCCCGGATTCGATATACCCTAAAGTCATCTTCACAAATTTGGGGACTATGTCATCACCGAATGTCCCAACCCAATGCAAGAAAACGCCAAGTCCTATCGCTGCGGCGGCGATTAGGACGAAAGAGACGGTGGCCATGAGAATATGTCCGGCTAGCTCGTTGCCGGACAATACGGCCTCTTTAAACTTCATTTACCAACCGAAATCCCTTGCGGCGCCGAGAGTGATGCATTGACCACCCATTCACAAGCCGAAATGCGGGCCGCGTATGCCAAAGCGCTGGCGGCGTTGCGCGCTGGCCGCGCCGCCACCGCCGAGCGTGAGCTCGTCGCCATCCAGGCGAAGGCTCCCGGCGAGGTCAATAGCCTGCGGCTCTTGGGTGCGGCCCTGCTCGATCAGGACAAGGTGGTGCCGGCCATCGACACTCTGGAACGAGCGGTAGCGGCGGCGCCTGGTTTCGCGCACGCCCGAGTCGATTTGGCGCGTGCTTATCGGGCCGCGGGCCGTCTGCAAGAGGCCCGGTCGGAGCTGAAGCGCGTGCTGGAATCGCAGACCGAGCTACCCCTGGCGTGGCTCGCGTATGGCGACGTGCTAGTCGAGCTCGAGAAATACCCGGACGCGCGCTTTGCCTACGACCGCGCACGGCTCACCGATCCGTATCGAGCGCGGATCGAGGAAGCCACGGCGGCGCTGGTGGCGGAAGATGGCAAACGGGCAGAGCTCATCTTTCGCGATATTCTGAAAGAGGATGCAAGCCATACGGCGGCATTGTGCGGGCTCGCGGCCGTGTCACTCACCGTCAGTCGCGGCCGTGATGCCCTGCGCTTGTTGCATCATGCACTGAAGCAATCGGCGCATCTGCCGCTCATCTGGCGCGGCCTGTGTCAGACCCTGGTGGACTTAGGGCGTCTGCCCGAGGCCGAGTCGGCCGTGCGCCGGCTGCTCAAGATCGAGGCGGAGAATCCCAAAAACTGGGTGCTGCTCGGTACCGTTTACAGCCGCCTGATGCGCCAGCCGGACGCCCTGCTCGCCTTCGAGGAGGCGGTCAAACTGAATCCCGGCGAGGTGCGTTTACGCCTGACCATCGGCCACCTACACAAGACACTCGGGCAACGCCGCGAATGCGAAGCCGCGTATCGTCAATGCCTGGAATTCGATCCGAAATTCGGCGAAGCGTACTGGAGCCTGGCGGATCTCAAGACCTATGTGTTCAGCGACGCCGAACTCGCGGCCATGCAGGCGCTGCTCCAGGGCGACGGCGGCGACGACCAAGATCAGGCGCAACTGCACTTCGCGCTCGGCCGCGCGTTCGAACACCGCAAAAACTACCCGCTCGCCTTCGAGCATTATGCGATCGGCAATCTCAGGCGACGCAAGACCGCGCCATTCGACATCGGCCGCTTCGAGGACAAAACGCGCCGCGTCGCGAAAGCTTTCGATGCCACCTTCTTTGCAACGCGCTCGGCCGTCGGCTGGCCGGATCCGGCGCCGATCTTCATCGTCGGCCTGCCGCGCTCGGGATCCACTCTGGTTGAACAGATTCTGGCCAGTCATTCGCACGTCGAGGGCACCTTCGAACTGCCGAACGTGCTCACCCTCGTGCGCGAGTTCGACCACGCCGATGCCGGGCACGATGCCTACCCGGAGAATGTCCGCGACACGTCCTTGGACGGCTTCGCCAGGCTGGGGCGCCGGTACCTCGCCGAGACCGCCGCGATCCGCACCGGCCGCGCGCACTTCATCGACAAGATGCCGAACAACTTCAGCCATATAGGGCTGATCCACGCCATGCTGCCGCGCGCGATCATCATCGACGTGCGCCGTCACCCCATGGACTCGTGCTTCAGCACCTACAAGCAGTACTTTGCCGAAGGGCAATCCTTCAGCTACGACCTCGACGATCTCGGCCGATACTACCGCTGCTATCTGGAACTCATGGATCACTGGGATCGGGTTCTGCCGGGCAAGGTGTTGCACCTGCGCTACGAGCATTTGGTGCGTGATCCCGAAACCCACATCCGGCGGCTGCTGAAGCATTGCGGGCTCGAGTTCGAAACCGCCTGTCTCGCCTTCCATGACACGAAGCGTCCGGTCCGGACCGCCAGCGCCGAACAAGTACGCCAGCCGCTGTACGCGTCGGGTGTCGGCTATTGGAAGCATTTCGAGGCACAACTCGCACCGCTAAGGTGCAGCTTAGGCGACATTTTGGAGCGTTTCTCCGACTGATTCGCGGCGGATTGCCTTATTGAACGATCGCTCATCTTCATGGCGTTGATGCGTTGACAGCCCACAGTCTCGCGGGACATCATCAGCCTCAAGACCGGCATGCAGCCGTGCATAAAAAAAGAGGGGATATTTGATGCGCAGAACTGGATCACGTTCCGTAGCCCATGCGTCGAGCCGCGAGGCTGCAGCCAGGCCGAATTTCGCTCGCTCCAAGCTCGCACTCGCTATCGCCGCCACGCTATCCGGCGCAGCCGTGTGGCATGGCGCCGCCGCGCTCGATACCGACTCCTCCGTCGACGCCTCGACGCTCGATGAAGTGATCGTCACGGCGCGCAAGCGCGCCGAAAACCTGCAGGACGTGCCGGTCAGCATCGATGTGTATACGTCGAAGGATCTGCAGAATCTCAATATTTCGCAATTCGAAGATTACGCGACCATGACGCCGTCGATCTCCTTCGTGAGCGCGGGCCCCGGAACCCAGACGTTCGTGATGCGCGGCGTGTCGGACGGCAGCAATCCGAACGAATCGGGTGCCGCATCGACCGCGTTCCTGTTAGACGACATGTCGATGAACTACTACGGTACGACGCCGGACCTGCATCTCTACGACATCCAGCAGATCGAGGTTCTGAATGGTCCGCAGGGCACGACCTTCGGCGCGGGCGCGATGGCGGGTGCGCTGCGGTTCGTGACCAACAAGCCAGATCCCAAGGCGTTCAGCGCCGGCATCGATCTGGACGCGGGCAAGATCGAGGCCGCACGTGAGAATGTGGTGGTCGAGGCGTTCGTGAACATCCCACTGATCGAGGATTGGACGGCGATCCGCATTTCCGCCTATACCGACTACCACGGCGGCTTCATCAACAATTTGGACACCACCCGCTACTGGGTGAACGGCACGGTGTCGAACAATTCTCAGTGGGCGGGCCACGACTACAACACCGAAAAGGTCACCGGATTTCGCGCGGCGCTGGGTCAGGTGATCGCCGACGGTTGGAAGGCGACATTGACCACTAGCTATCAGCGCATGCTCACGCATGGCGCGTGGGACCAGAACAACAGTACGGGTGGGGCGGTCGATTACGAGGGAAATTTGCCGGACGGTCCGGCGCGTTCCATCGGCCAGGACAACGTGATTCGCTTCGGTCCGGAAAATAAGGAGTATTACACCAAAACGCTGGACTTCCATCTCGACGGTGACGTGGGTATCGGTGATCTCGTCTATGCCAGCACTTTTTGGGCACAGGACCAACGCTGGGTGAACGAGTACTCAGAGTACATGCAGTACATTAACACTGGCTCACTGACCGCGGCGTCGCAGCAGGGATTCAATTGTCTCACCGATCCCGTGTCATCCGGCGGCTCGCTGCCTTACAGCGGCTGCAGGCCGGCGACACAGTATTATGACGACACCTTTCATATCGACCGTTGGTCGAACGAGTTGCGCCTACAATCGAAGGCCGGCGGAATTTTTCACTGGCTGGTGGGAACGTACTGGGAAAAGACCCGAGAGTTCGAGAGCCAGTACTACGCCATGCCGGGACTTCAACCGAACGGCGAGGCCTACCAGGCGGCCGCCAGTTATTATTACAATGCCGGCGCCCAGCCACCGCGGCCCGACGATTGGTATAGTTACCAGGGGCGCTCCGATTACCTGCAAACCACCGAATTCGCCAACGTGACCTTCGACGTCACACACCGGCTGCACGTTGAGGCCGGCACGGTGCATTTTCATTCGAGCTTCAATAACTACAGCTATGGCGGTTTCTGGTATTCACCGCAATCACTGGCCCAGGGGCCGGGCTCTTCCCACAAATGGAACAGCAAAGTGGGCTTGAGCTACAACGTGCTCGATAGTCTATTGGTCTATGCCGATGCGGCGCAGGGTTTCCGCGACGGCGGCGCCAACGTCGGGATTCCCTCGGGATGCGTCAAAGCGGGCGCCGAACAGAACTTCACGCCGGATACGCTCACCAACTACGAGTTGGGTTGGAAGTCCACGATGCTAGACCGGCATCTTACCTTCGACGGCGCCGTGTACTACATGCCGTGGAAGAACCTGCAGACGGCGGTGTTCGATCCTGCGATTTGCGCCTCCTCGAGTTACACGGCGAACATCGGGGATGCGCGCGTTTACGGTATGGAGTCGGAGATCAAATACCGGCCGAACGCCAATCTCAGCATGGATCTGTCCGCGAGCTACAACGACTCGCGGGTAAAAACAGACAATTATTACAATGCGAATTTCCAGGTGACGCCCGGCGAGCGCCTGCCCTATGTGCCATACTTCAACTGGAGCGGTAACGTCCGTTACGAGAAGCCGCTGGACACGGTGCTGCGCGGTTTTGTTCAGTACGATATCGCCCACAAGGGCGACATGTGGAACGACCTGCAGACCAATGGCTCCGATGGCCTGCCACGTGTGCTGCAACCCGGTTACTCGGTGATGAATTTGCGGTTTGGCGTCAAGCAAACCGCAGAGAATTGGACCGCCGAGTTCTACGTCACCAACCTGGCCAACAAGCAGGCGGTCATCTACACCAACGAGGGCAACTTCGATCTGCGCGAAACGGTGAACGAACCACGGGTGTTCGGCGTTCGCTTATCCTACCGATTCGGTAAGCAGGAGTTCAACGACCAGGATTGACGCCGCCATGGCAACGGGGAGGCGAGAGGGGTCGCCCACCTGCGGCGCATTTGCGAGGACACTGAGGGCCGGATTCACGGCAACTATCGACGGAAAGTAGTACGGTACAGTCGTTCACGAAGGTAACGCCGATGATCCAGAAGCTCGAACTCAGCCGTTCTCTGAAAGCCCGTCACCTGACGATGATCTCGATCGGCGGCATCATCGGCGCCGGTCTGTTCGTGGGTAGCAGCACCTCCATCATCGCCGGCGGCCCGGCGAGTTTCATCAGTTACGCGATCACCGGGCTGTTGATCCTCCTCATCATGCGCATGCTCGCCGAGATGGCCACCGCTCTGCCCAACGTGCGTTCGTTCACCGAGTTCGCGCGCGCCGGCTTAGGTGACGGTGCCGGGTTCGTGGTCGGCTGGCTGTATTGGTATTTCTGGGTCTTGACCGTACCGGTCGAGGCGATCGCGGGCGCCAAGATCCTGCATCTGTGGATTCCGCTGCCGCCGCTCGAGATCGGGGTGGCGCTGATGACCGTGATGACCGCGGTCAACCTCATGTCGGCGAGATCCTATGCGGAGTTCGAATTCTGGTTCGCCTCCATCAAGGTGGCGGCCATCATCACGTTCATCCTCATCGCGGCATCCTATGCCTGCGGTTGGACCTCGCCGCACGGCGCGACTTTCGCCAACCTGGTGGCTCACGGCGGCTTCACGCCGCATGGCTGGATCGCCGTGCTGGCGGCGGTGCCCACGGTCTTCTTTGCCATGACCGGGGCCGAGATCACCACCATCGCCGCCGCCGAATCGGGGGAGCCCGGCCGGGCGGTTGCCAGAATGAGCACCACCGTGATTCTGCGGATTCTGGTGTTCTACGTCGGCTCGCTGTTTCTGATCGTCTCGGTCACGCCGTGGGATGCGGTGCGCTCCGGCGAGTCGCCGTTTACACTGGCGCTGAACACCATGCACGTGCCCTGGGCCGGAACGATCATGAGCGCGATCATCATGACCGCGGTGCTGTCCTGTCTGAACTCGGCTTTCTATGTGAGTTCCCGGGTGTTGTTCATCCTCGCCGAGCGCGGCGACGCGCCGCAATTGCTGGTGCGGCTCAACGAGCGGCGCGTGCCGGTGCTGTCGGTGATGATCGGCGCGATGGCAGGGTTTCTCGGCATTCTTGCGGCGACCCTGGCACCGCAGCGAGTGTTCGACTTCCTGGTGAGTTCCTCCGGCGCTCTGGCCGTATTCGTTTATATCGCCATCGCGGTGGCGCAAATCAGGCTGCGCAACCGCCGCGAACGCGCCGGCGAGCCGCAACCGGCGGTGCAAATGTGGCTGTTCCCCTGGCTGAGCTACGCCGCCATTGCCGCCATGACGGCGGTACTGATCGCGATGGCGGTCACGCCGGGACTGCAGCAGGACTTCAAGGCGAGCTGCATCACCTTGGCGGTAGCCATCCTGGCATCCCGCCTCGGTGGCAGCGTCCGCCGTGCCGACCTGACGACCTGACGACCTGACGACCTGATCATCGAGTCGGGCTGGCAGCGCGATTAACTGCAGAATTTTGTTGAAAAACTATTCTAGATGATTTGTCAAGTGATAAAATTTACATCATCAGTTATAAAGGGTACGCTGCTCATCTCAGCAATTTTGGCAATATAACTCATGCCTTGCGGTGGCCCCGCAAAGCGAACGGTTTAGGTGACTCTCGCGCCGGCAAGCCAGCCAACTCCCCCGTCGGTGCGATATCCCGGCGGCGTCGGTACCTCATAAGGCCGACGCCGTTTTTTATTCCTCTCGCCCAACCTTCACATTTGATGACACTCCGCGCCCGGCAGCCTGTCTGACCCGTGGGCGCCGCGGCATGCCCTTAACTCGCCCACGGTGTATGGTAGTGGCTAGTAGCCTGTCTGACTCATGGCGCCGACACGAGGGCGTGCCACCGCCCCTCCCCACTCCGAGGTGCCCGACCCGCCATGATCGCGCTGCTGCAAGCCAAGGTAGACGGTCTGTGGAAGCGGTCGCTGATCCGGGGCAACGTCCTCGCCGGCATCGTCGTCGGCGTGGTGGCCCTGCCGTTGGCCATGGCCTTCGCCATCGCGAGCGGTGCGCGCCCCGAAAGTGGTCTCTACACCTCGATCGTGGCCGGTGTCCTGACCTCGCTGTTCGGCGGCACGCGCGTGCAGATTTCCGGGCCGACCGGCGCCTTCATCGCGGTTCTCTCCATCATCACCGCACAGCACGGCATCGCCGGATTGCAGGTCGCGACGCTGATGGCGGGCCTGATCCTGCTCGGTTTTGGCTTTGCGCGCTTAGGCGCGGTCATCAAGTACATCCCCAATCCCGTGATCGTGGGCTTCACCGCCGGCATCGCCGTCATCATCTTCGTCGGGCAATGGAAGGACTTCTTCGGTCTGTCGCCCGCGCCCACGGGACTGCATTTTCACGAGAAATTATGGTCGCTGCTGCAATCCTTGCCGTCGCTCAACCTGCCAACCACCGGTCTTGCGCTGCTGTCGCTCGCAATCCTGACCTTCGGCGCCCGCTATCTACGACGAGTACCGGCGCCGTTGGTGGCTCTGGTGGTGGTCACGCTGCTACAGACGCTGCTGCATTTCCACGGCGTGGCGACCATCGGCTCGGCGTTCGGCGGCATCCCGCGAACGCTGCCGACGCCGTCCTTTCCGGCGGTGTCGCTGCCCGAAGCGCTATCGCTCATAGGTCCCGCGTTCACGATCGCACTACTGGGAGCGATCGAGTCGCTGCTGTCCGCGGTGGTGGCCGACGGCATGACGGGCATGCGGCACGATTCCAATCAGGAGCTGATCGGTCAGGGCATCGCCAATATAGTCGCACCGTTGCTCGGCGGCTTCGCCGCCACCGGCGCCATTGCGCGCACCGCCACCAATATTCGTAACGGCGCCACCGGCCCGTTGGCCGGCCTGGTGCATTCCGCAGTTCTGATTCTGGTGATCCTGCTGCTGGCACCGCTCGCCTCCGCCATTCCGCTGTGCTGCCTGTCGGCGGTGTTGTTCGTGGTGGCATGGAACATGGGCGAAATACCCCACGTGATCCGCCTGGTGCGAACCGCACCGACGCCCGACGTGGCGGTTCTCGCGCTGACCTTTATGTTGACCGTGTTCGTCGACTTGGTGGTGGCGGTCAACGTCGGCGTCATCGTCGCCGCGCTGCTGTTCATGCGCCGCATGGCCGACTCAGTGAATGTGGAACGACAGTTCGAGCCTCACGGCGGCACCGAGCCGGGCACTGGAGACGCGTTGGGCCCCGTCGTCGATCGAGCCTCCGACGGCGTGGTGGTCTACAGCATCGAGGGGCCGCTGTTCTTTGGCGCCGCCGCGAAGCTGGAACGGACCCTGGCGCACATCCAACGCCCCGCCACCACACTGATCCTGCGCATGGGCCATGTGCCCTTCATGGATGCCACCGGAATCCTCGCCATCGAACACCTGGTGGCTGACTTTCAGCGTCACGGCGCCGTCGTGCTGCTAACCGAGCTCAAACCGAATGTGCGCCTCAAGCTGCAACGTGGCGGTGTGATCGCTCAAGTCGGCGAACACGGCGTGGTCGACACGCTGGCCGCTGCGCTGCTGCTCGCCAAAGGCCTGCGGCCGTCTACGGTGTGACGCGCTGGCACCGGCCGGGCCCTTTGCGCCGGCGCACGCAGACGCGGCGCCGGCCGCGAGCGGCCACGGCGGCCTCAGCGCTCGAACTTCGTCGATAAAATGATCGACGACGTCGTGCGCTCCACGCCGTCGAGCGCACCGATGCGGTCGATCACCTGATCCATTTCAGCGACCGATGCGGTCATCGCCACCGCGATCAGATCGACGTCGCCGCTCACCGAATGCAGCACCCGCACCGGATCGATGGCGCGCAGCGCCGCCGTGACCGCACGCGCCTCCTTCGGACCCACTTTGATCATCACATGGGCCCGCACCGCGCCGCCGGCGTGTTCGGGCGCCAGGCGCACCCCATAGCCCACGATGACGCCCTGCCGCTCCAACCGCTCGATGCGGCTCTGCACGCTGGTCCGCGAGCGCCCCACGAGGCGCGCCAATTGCGCGGTGGAGGCACGCGCATTCTCGCGCAACGCGAGGAGGAGCTTCTCGTCGATGACATCCATTCGATTCGTCCGTTCGTTTCGTCTATCAAGCCTGTCGAATCGTCGGTATTGTACGTGTAAACAGCGGAAATCACCCTACCATTCGCAGGCTCGCTACCGGACAATGAGCGGCCCACGGTTTATTGAAATTTGGAGACGAGATGCAGAACATCGTGATCGTTGGCGCAGGCAAGATCGGTTCGATGATCGCCGAACTGCTGGCCGGGTCGGGCGAGTATGCGGTGGCCGTGGTCGACCGCTCCCAGCAGCAGCTGGACCGCCTCGAGACCGCCGCGTCCATCACCAAGATCGCCGCCGACATCACGCAGGGCGACACGTTGCGCAAAATCCTCGATGGCCAGTTCGCGGTGTTGAGCGCCGCCCCTTACCACGCCACACGCACCATTGCCGAGGCTGCCAAAGCGGTCGGCGCGCATTATCTGGACCTCACCGAGGATGTCGCCAGCACGCGCGCCGTGAAGCAACTCGCCGCCGGCGCGCGCACCGCCTTCATCCCACAGTGCGGTCTGGCGCCCGGCTTCATTACCATCGTGGCCAGCGATCTGGCGTCGCGCTTCGATCAGTTACAAGACGTGCGCATGCGCGTTGGTGCTCTGCCGAAGTTTCCGTCGAATGCGCTCAATTACAACCTCACCTGGAGCACGGACGGCGTCATCAACGAGTACTGCGAGCCCTGCGAGGCCATCGTCAATGGCCAATTGCGCGAAACGCAGCCGCTCGAGGAACTCGAAGAGTTTTCGCTGGATGGGATTCTGTACGAGGCCTTCAATACCTCGGGCGGCCTCGGCACCTTGTGCGAGACATTGGCCGGGAAGGTGCGCAATCTGAACTACCGCACCATTCGCTATCCCGGCCATGCCGCGATCATGAAGGCCCTGCTGAATGACCTGCGGCTGCGCGATCGCCGCGACCTGCTCAAGGATATCCTGGAGAACTCAGTGCCCGTCACGTTGCAAGACGTGGTGATCGTGTTCGTCACGGTGAGCGGTCTGCGGGGTGGCCAGCTGATCCAGGAAACCTATGCCAATAAAATTTACGCCGCGCCGTTGGGCGGCCGCGTGCGCAGCGCCATCCAGCTCACCACGGCCGGCGGCATCTGCGCCGTGCTCGACATGCTGAGTAGCGGCATGCTCCCGGCGGCCGGTCTCATCAAGCAAGAGGATATTGCGCTCGCACCTTTCCTGGCGAACCGCTTCGGCCGTGTTTACGCCATGCCCACCCAGGTGACGGCGAACGCCGCCTAGCAGCGTAGCCTGGGTACGCGGCCCATGAATCTTGCCCTGGCAGGCTCCTGATCATGCTCGCAGCCGAGGATCGGGAGGCGCTGCTCGCCATCGTGGGCCCGGCGGGTCTGCTGCTCGCCCCCGAGGATCTGGCGTCCTATGAAACGGCCGCCCGCTACGGGCGCGGTGCGGCGGCGGCGGTCGTAAGGCCGGCCGACACCGCACAGGTATCCGGCGTCCTACGGCACTGCGTGCACCGGCGACTCGCCTTCACCCCGCAGTCGGGCAATACCGGCCTGGTCTTAGGATCGACGCCCGATAGCAGCGGCCGGCAGCTCGTCATCTCCCTCGACCGGCTGCGCAGCCCCCCGCGCCTCGACGTCGGCGACCGCACGGTGACGGTGGCGGCGGGCGTACGGCTGTCCGCGCTGAATGCGGCGCTCGAGCCGCACGACTTGTTCCTGCCGATCGATGTGAGTTCGGATCCCATGATCGGCGGCATGGTCGCCACCAATACCGGCGGGGCACGCTTCCTGCGCTATGGCGACATGCGGCGCCACGTACTCGGCCTCGAAGTCGTGCTGCCGGATGAAACCGGCACGGTGTTGCAGCTCGGCAGCGCGCTGCGCAAGGACAATGCGCACCTGGATCTGCGACAGCTGTTCATCGGCAGCTGCGGCGCCTTCGGTATTATCACCGCGGCGACGCTGGAAGTACTGCCGCGACCGCGGCAAACCGCGGCGGCGTTGCTGGTGCCGCGCGACGAAGACGCCGTGCTCGACCTGCTCGCTGCGTTCGAAGCGCAGGCCGGCGAATTCTTGAGCGCCTTCGAGGGCATGTCCGAGCCCGCCATGCGACATGCCTTGGCGCACATCCCCGCGCTGCGCAACCCCTTTCCCGATGGCCTGCCGGCTTACGCCATTCTGGTCGAGCTCTCCTCCGGGTCGGTCCACCGCGCAGGCGAACCCACGCTCGATGCCGTGCTCGAGGCGGTCGTCACCCAGCTCGCCGAACGGCAATCCGCGCCGCTCGCGGATGTGCGCTTTGGCCGACCCGAGCCCTTCTGGGCACTGCGCCACGCGCTGTCCGCCGGCCTGCGTGCCGCGGGCCCGGTGGTCGGTTTCGATCTCTCGTTCCGCCGCAGCGACGTCATGGCCTTTCGCCGCATCGCGAGTGCACAGCTCGCCGCCACCTTTCCGGAATACGAGTTATGCGACTTCGGCCATGTGGCCGATGGCGGCGTGCACTTTAATTTGGTGCAACGCAGCGCGAACAACGGCGACCCGGCCCGAATCCAGTCCCTGAGCGACCGCGTGCTGGATATGGCCGTGCGCGATTTTGGTGCGAGCTTCAGCGGTGAACATGGCATTGGCCGCGCGAACCAACACGCCTATGATCAGCATACGCCGGCAGCTATTCAGCGTTATTCCGCGGCCATCGCCGCGGTGTTCGCGCGTGTGCCGGCCGCCGCGGTCCGTTTTGGACCGAAGGCTGTCGCAGGAGACGAGTGATGACGACCGAGACCCATCTAGCGCGCTTGATCCGCCTGATCGCGGGCGACCAAGCCGCCACGGATATTTTGCAGACGCTGCATATCGACCGCGCCTTTTTGCTGGAGAGCGCCGGCGCCGTGTCACGCGGCGTGTTCGCCATGGCGCTCAATGCCGTGCTGTTTCAAGATCTGTTGAGCCGCGTTCCCACGGGTGCGGCCTATGTCGCCGATCGTCGCCGCCAACGCGAGCGCATCACCTTCGATCATGGCGCGTTGCGCACCGTGCGCTTTCGCTCCGGCGCCACCGGCGCCTTACCCGCGGGCGTCGGCGCCTTCTCCCGCATCCTCGAGCCGCTCGGCTATCACGTGGCCGGCACCTATCCGCTCGAGAAACTGCGCATGACCGGTCGCGGCTTCGCGCACCGCGAATTTCCGGAAACGCTGCCGCAATTCTTCGTCAGCGAACTGCACGTCGAACGCTTCTCGGAAAAATTCCAAGCCGCCGCGACGCGCGTCTTCGGCAATAGCCGCGATCCCTTGACCAGCGTCGCCCAGCAGGCGCTGGAGACCTTCGCCGAGCAAGGCCGCTGCGAGATGAAACTCGCGGCCCCCGCGCTGCGCGAACTGGTCGCGGCGTTCGGCCGCTGGCACGACACCCCGAGCGTCGCCGACTATCGAGTGCTGCTGGCCGAATCCGCCGAGGCCGCCTGGATCGCCACTGAGGGTTCGGCGTTCAATCACGCCACCGATCGCGTCGCCGACGTGGCGATGACGGCCTGCTGCCAACGCTCGCTCGGCCGACCGGTGAAGGAGACCATCGAAACCTCCGCGGCCGGCTCGGTGCGCCAGACCGCGTTCAAGGCCGATGCCGTGCGCCGCATCTTCCGCACCGACGAGGGCGCCGACACCGAGCTCACCGTGCCGGGTTCGTTCTACGAGTTCATCTCGCGCGACACCATCACGGGTGCGGACGGCAGGCGCCGCCTCGATCTGCGCTTCGACAGCGGCAATGCGCAGGGCATCTTCAAGATGACGGCTGCGGGCTAGTACCTAGGCAACGTGATTTTGAATGGCTGACTGACGCTTGCTCGAGTCGCCAAGCGGCTTAAGGAAAGGCTCTGGTGGGCGACGTGAACCGATCAGCCTCATCGTGCCAAGATAGTGGCAGCAATGAACGTCTCGACATCGCGCAACGTCGGCGCCCGCCCACGCACCGGCAGACTCAGTGCCGCCACCGTATCCGCGTGCTTGAGCTTTGGATAAAGCTTCAAAGTCACGCTATCGCCGCAAGCGCGCAGCGCAGCGGCAAGATTGATCGAGTTCTTCGGCCACACCGTCTCATCCGCGGTGCCGTGAATCAGCAACATCGGCGGCGCGCGCGGCCGCGCAAAGTTTATTGGCTGTGAGTTCGGATAATTATCGGGCGGCCCGAACATGTCCTCGGTATCCGACTCGGTCAATGGCAGAAAATCATACGGCCCCGAAAGCCCGATCACCCCGGCGATGTGCGGCAGCGGTTGGCCGGTCGCGGCCAGGTAACGTGTATCCAACGTCACCAAGGCCGCGAGATGCGCGCCCGCCGAGTGTCCCATGAGGAACGTGAGCTCAGGGTCCGCGCCATAGTCCGCCGCATGGGCCACGGCCCACTGCACGGCCGCGGCCGCATCCGCCATGAACCCCGCCATCTTCACCGCCGGGTAGTGCCGGTAATTCGGCAGCATGGCGACGTACCCCAGACTCGCCAGCGCCGCGCCCACGAAGCGGTAATCGCTCTTGTCGCCAAAGGTCCAGCGGCCGCCATAGAAAAACACCACCAGCGGTCGCGGACCGGCGGCCGGTCCGTCGGGCACGTAGACATCGAGTTCATGCGCCACGCCCGCGTCCGGCGCATAGCGCAGCGCGGTATGACGCGTATACGCACCGAATGCGGCGGGTACGTTGACGGCGAGAAAACCGGCCCGGGAACATGCTCCCGTCAGCAACGCGGCAAGACTGGCCACGGCGGTACGGCGTGACATGCGCGGGCTAGCGACGCGCATGGGATAGCGCAGCGGATGGGCTAACGGAGCGCATAGGTGAGACTTTCATCGCCATCGATCAACCGTTGTCGGATCAGCCACTCACGCGCCTCCGCCGCGTCCTCGGCAAACCAGGCCGCGGCGCTGCCTAAACGAAACGTGTAGCCCCACTCGTCCATGTCGCGGCAGATCCGTTCACGCCCGACACGCGGCAGCGTACCGGCCATGAGGATCTGCAGGTAGCACACCGCATTCTCTTCGGCGTCGTCGCCGCCGGCATCCGTGTCGAGACCCACGCGTCGCTCCGCGGTCATGCACACGAAGTGGGCACTTTCATGCAACACCGAGTGCAATGGCGTATCGAGCCGCGCATACAGCTTCGAGCCGAGCAATCCCGCCTCACGCTCGCCCCAGTAGGAACCCGGAATCACCTCCTGCGGCGCCACCAACACGAACCCGAGCGCATAGCGGTCGAGCATCAGCTCGAGCGGCAAGCGATCGATGGCGTTGACCGTCAACACGCGGCCGACCGCTATTTCAAGCTGGTCAGTCGCCGCATGGCGATGGCCACCAGATCGCGCGCCATCTGACGGCGCAAAATGTCCGACTCCTGATCCTTGGCCAGCAGCTCGTCCTCTTGGAAGCTGTAATCCCTGGACACGCTGATGGTCTGCGGCGCCAGCAACTCCTTGTCCGGACCCTGCACGCCGAAGATCACGGTGTAGGTCAGTTCGTACTCGGTGGGAATATTGCGCGCCGACACGGACAAGGTTCTCTGCTCGACGAAATCCTTGGTCACACGGATGGTGGCGGTCGAGCGGGCGGCAACGTCCTGCACCAGCGCGCCCGCACCTTTGAGTTCGTGTTCGAAGCCGCGCGCGAAGTCGGTATACGGATCCTTCACCGACAGATAGGGCCGCGCCAGAATGCCCGGCAAGGGATCGCTGCCGGCCAGCCGGAAACCGCAGGCGCTCAATCCCGCGCAGCCAGCCACTACGGCGACGCCGAACCCGCGAATACCCGATAGTCTCACGAGGTGCCCCTACACCACGATGCTGACGAGCTTGCCGGGCACCACGATGACTTTGCGTACCGTCGCGGCACCCACGAACTTCTGCACATTGGCGTCCGCCAAAGCCGCCGCGCGCACGCTATCGTCGTCGGCGTCGGCCGCCACCGCGATCCGCGCCCGCAACTTGCCATTGACCTGCACCACCAGCTCCACGGAGGATTGTGCCAGCGCCGCGTCGTCCACCGCCCGCCACGGCTCATCGATGAGCGCGGTGCTGTGACCCAGCTCGCGCCACAACGCATGCGTGACATGCGGAATGATCGGCGAGAGCGAGAGCACGGCGATCTCCAGCGTCTCCTGCGCGATGGCGCGATCCTGCGCGGTCGCCACCGGATACTTGCTCAATGCGTTCAGTAGCTCCATCACACTGGCGATGGCGGTGTTGAAGGTTCTGCGGCGGCCGATGTCGTCGGTGACCTTTGCCAGGGTCTGATGCGCGTGCCGGCGCAGTGCGCGCTGCGCTTCCGTCAACGCCGATCCACCGCGGGTCTCGGCGGCGGCGGTCTCGGCACCGCTCGTGTGCCCACCGGTGGCGGCGGCACCCGTCGCGATCCCTCCCGCGCCGCCTGCAACCGGCGCCGTCACATGATCGTGCACCGCCTTCCACAGGCGCTTGATGAAGCGATACGCGCCCTGCACCCCCTCGTCGGACCATTCGAGCGTCTGCTCGGGCGGCGCAGCGAACATCGTGAACAGGCGCGCCGTGTCGGCGCCGAACTCGTCCACCAAGGCCTGCGGGTCGACACCGTTGTTCTTCGACTTCGACATGGTCACGATGCCACCGGATTCCACCGGCAGCCCATCGGCGCGCAGCACGAAGCCGTGGGACGCGGACTTGCCGCCGAGGTCCGCGGCGGTCGCGGCGGTCGCGGCGCCATGCGGCTTGCTCGATCCGTCGACTCTCACCACATCCGCCGGATTGAAGTACTGGATACGGCCCGACTCGGGCTTGCGAAAGAACACCTCGTTCAACACCATGCCCTGCGTGAACAAGTTCGCGAACGGCTCTTTGAAACCGACGCCGTCCAGGTCGTCGATGACGCGGGTCAAGAAGCGCGCATACAGCAGATGCAAGATCGCGTGTTCGATGCCGCCGATGTATTGGTCCACCGGCAACCAGTAATGCACGCGTGAGTCGAGCATCGCTCGGTCGTTGCCGCTCGAGGCGAAGCGCAGGAAGTACCAGGACGAGTCGACGAAGGTATCCATGGTGTCGGTCTCGCGGCGCGCGGCGGCGCCGCAGCGGGGACACTCGACCCGCAGGAAGGCTGCATCCTTCAGCAAGGGGTTGCCGCTGCCGTCGGGCACCAGGTTCTCCGGCAGCAACACCGGCAGCTGATCCTCCGGCACCGGCACCGTCCCGCACGCGGCGCAATGGATGATGGGAATAGGACAACCCCAGTACCGCTGTCGTGAAATCCCCCAATCGCGCAGGCGCCAGGTGGTCTGTTTTTCTCCGAGGCCCGCGCGGGCGAGGTCCGCGGCGATCGCATCGATGGCGGCGCTGAACTCGAGCCCATCGTAGGGCCCTGAGTCGATGCAGCGGCCGCGCTCGCTGTACCAGGGCTGCCACGCGTCCAGCGAGTACACCTGATCGGCCAGGCTGATCACCGGTGCGATCGGCAATCCGTATTTCTTCGCGAATTCGAAGTCGCGCTCATCGTGCGCCGGCACGCCCATGACGGCGCCCTCGCCGTAACTCATGAGCACATAATTCCCCACCCACACGGGCACGGCCACGCCCGTGAGCGGATGCCGCACCGTGAGGCCCGTCGCCATGCCGCGTTTCTCTTGGGTGGCGAGTTCCGCTTCGATGGCCGGACCGCGTTTGCATTCCTCGATGAAAGCGGCAAGCTCGGGGTTGTCGCGCGCCGCATGGGTGGCGAGCGGATGCTCCGCCGCCACCGCACAGAAGGTCACTCCCATGATGGTGTCGGCGCGCGTGGTGAAGGCCCACAGTACGCTGCGTGCCGCATCGAGTTCGTAGGGAAACCCGACCCGCACACCCTGACTCCGGCCGATCCAGTTGGCCTGCATCGCGCGGACCCGGTCGGGCCATCCCGGCAGATCGCCCAGCACCTCGAGCAGATCTTGGGCGTAGTCCGTGATCTTGAGGTAGTACATCGGAATTTCGCGCTTCTCGACCGGCGCGCCGGTGCGCCAGCCGCGGCCGTCGATCACCTGCTCGTTGGCGAGCACCGTCTGGTCGACAGGGTCCCAGTTGACCACTCCGGTCTTCTGATACGCGATGCCCTGCTTCAGCATGCGCAGGAACAGCCATTGGTTCCAGCGGTAGTACTCGGGCTGACAGGTGGCGAACTCGCGACTCCAGTCGAGCGCGAACCCCAGCGACTTCAACTGCTTGCGCATGTACGCGATGTTGTCCAGCGTCCAGCGCGCGGGCGGCACGCCATTGGCCATGGCCGCGTTCTCCGCGGGCAGGCCAAAGGCATCCCAGCCCATGGGCTGCAGAACGTTCTTGCCGTTCATGCGCATGAAGCGGCTCACCACGTCGCCGATGGTGTAATTGCGCACATGGCCCATGTGCAGCCGGCCGCTCGGGTAGGGAAACATCGACAAGCAGTAGTACTTGTCGCGGGAGAGGTCTTCTTTGGCCTGAAAGCAGCGCTGCTCGTCCCAGTAATGCTGTGCGTCAGCCTCGACGGCGGCGGGCTCGTATCTTTCTTGCATGATGGGCGGGCAGAATACCCGAGATGCCCGGTGACCGCGAACTGCGTTGAGCTTGTAAGCGGTCAATTCGGGCGTGTGCGGGGAACACCCAATCCGCGCTACGCGGTTTGACGCTGGTGACCGGTTAACCTGCTCGTAAGCTAATCGGCTGCGGTTGGCATGCTGGTAAGCTTGCCGGCTTTTGTAAGCTTGCTGGCTTGAGATGAACGCAAACAATCGATTAATAGGTCTAGGACTGGCCAGCCTGAGCGGCTGCCTATGGTTCCTGGCGTGCCCGCCGTTCGATGTCCCGGGGCTGGCCTGGATCGCCGCGGTCCCGATGCTGCTCGCCGTCGACCGCGCGCCCACCGTGAAGACGGCGCTATTCCTGGGGTGGTGGGCCGGCGTGGTCGAGACCGGCGGTGGCTTCTACTGGCTGGTCGATCTGACGCAGCGCTTCGCGGGGTTCCCCTTGATCGCGGCGCTGGCGGTATTGCTGGCGTTCTGCGCCACCCGCGCCATCATCTTTCTGATCTTCACCGGCATTCTCTGCGCGATTCGCCGCTACCGCCGCGTACCCATGGCCTTGCTGGCGCCACTGGGACTGGTCGTCGGCGAACTTCTGGTGCCGCAGGTCTTCCCCTGCGGACAGTGGATCTCGCAGGCCTGGCATCCGCTGGTCATCCAGATCGCCGAACTCACGGGTCCGTTGGGCGTCTCGGCGCTGCTCATGCTGGTCAATGGCGCGCTCTACGATCTGCTCGCCAAGGAAACCTACGCGCGCGGGTCGGCGCTCGCGGCGGCGCTGCTGGTGGCGGCCGCCCTGCTGTTCGCGCACGTCCGCATGCGGCAGGTGGACGCGCGCATCGCGGCGGCGCCGCGCTTGACGATAGGGTTGGTGCAGCCCAACTTTGCCTACGCCGCCGACGGCGACTTGACCCGTGAAGAAGCCCTGCGCCAATTGGCGGCGCTGCAGGAACAATCGCGGCGCCTGGAGCGCGCCGGTGCGGAACTCATCGTCTGGAGCGAGGGCTCCTACCCGGTCACACTGCCACGAGCTTTCGCCGAGGACTGGCCGCTGGAATCGCTGGGCCACATCCGCCGCGGATTCTCAGCCCCCGTCATCATCGGTGCCAACACCATGCAGGAAGGCCAAGACGATGCCTATAACTCGGCGCTGCTCCTGGACGACGGCGGCAAGGCGATCGGGCGCTACGATAAGGTGCGTCTGCTGGCATTCGGCGAATACATCCCGGGAATCGATTACTTTCCGTGGCTGCGCAACCTGCTGCCCCCGGGCACCGGCCAATTCAAGGCGGGCGCGGGACCCGGCGTGATGACGCTCAACCCGCCAACGGGTCCGAGCTGGCGCTTAGGGCCCGTCATCTGTTACGAGGATCTGCTGCCCAGCTTCCTGCGCGGCGTCGGCCGGCTGCACCCGGACCTACTCGTGAATCTCACCAGCGATTCCTGGTTCGGTGCCGCGAGCGAACCGTGGGAGCACCTTGCATTGGCGGTATTCGGCACCATCGAGTTACGGGTAAGCATGGTGCGGTCCGTCAACTCCGGCATCTCCGCGATGATCGATCCGAACGGCCGGTTGCTGGCAAAAACCTATGCCGACGACCCGTATCGCGAACCGCATGCCGCGGATGGACTCCTGGTGTCGGCGCCGAAGATGTCGGGCGGCAATACCCTGTTCGTGGCCTGGGGCAACTGGTTTGCTTACGGCTGCGTGCTCGCGACCTTGGGTATTTTCGTGGTGGTCAGGTCCAAGGGCCGGCACGCCGACCGCAATGCCTAGCAGCCTGGCTGACTCACGATGCGCCTAAGTCGGACAGGCTGCTCCGCCGCGCCAGGCTCTAAGAGCGTGTCTGACTAATGGGCGCCGTCGCGAGGGCGACTACGGCGCGGCGTCCCGGGCTGAGACGCCATTCTCGCAGCCGCGGCCGTCAAACGAGTAACATCCGATGTCGATGTCATATGTTCAATAGTCGAGTGTCCCCCTGATGGCCAGAGGCCGCCCTAGCCGGATCAAGAATTACTTCGCGGAAAACCGTCTGTTCGCGGTCCGTAGCATCATCGCGGGCGTGATGGCGGCGGGATTACTCACGCTGGTCGGCGGCCGGCTGTTCTACCTGCAGGTGCTGAAGTACGAGTACTACTCCACCCTGTCGCAGGGCAACCGGATCCGCACCGAGCCCATCCCGCCCAGCCGCGGCCTGATCCTCGATCGTCACGGCGTGGTACTGGCCGACAATCTACCGGCGTATCAGATCGAATTGGTGCGCGAGCAGGTCGGCGACGGCAAGGCCCTGGATGCCACCCTGGCGCAATTGGTGGGCATCGGCCTGATCCGTCCGGAGGAGGTCAACGGCATCCGGCACACGGTGATGCTGCACAAGGTGTACGAAAGCGTCCCGATCAAGCTGCAGCTCGACGAAGAGGAGATGGCGATCTTCGCCGTCCACCGCTACCAATTTTCCGGGGTGGACATCCGCACCCGGCTGGCGCGTCACTACCCGCTCGGCAAGACAGCGGTTCATGCCATCGGCTATGTCAGCGCCATCAACGAGCAGGACATGAAGAGCATCGACAGCGACGCCTATGCCGGCACCAGCCTCATCGGCAAGCTGGGCGTCGAGGCCGCCTACGAACAACAACTGCACGGCAAACGCGGCTCGCGCGAGATCCTGGTGAACGCCGCCGGCCGACCGGTCGACAAACAGGGCGAGTTCACGCCGCATCTCGACGTGCGGCCGCCGGTGGCCGGCGACGATCTCATCCTGGGCATGGATATTCGCGTGCAGAAGGCCGCGGAAGACGCCTTAGGCACGCATCGCGGCTCGGTGGTGGCGCTGGATCCCAGGACGGGCGAGGTGATCGCGCTGGCCAGCATGCCGGGCTTCGATCCCAACGCGTTCGTGCGTGGCCTCTCGTTTGCCGAATACACCGCGCTGCGCGATGACATCGATATCCCGCTCCTGAACCGCGCGCTACGCGGCGCCTATCCGCCGGGTTCGACGGTGAAGCCGCTGTATGCGCTCGCCGCGCAGAAGTACAACATCCTCACGCCGGAACAGGAAGAGTTCTGCGGCGGCTTTTTCCAGTTGCCGGGCAACAGCAACAAGTATCGAGACGACAAGAAGCACGGCCTCTTGAACATGCGCAATGCGATCGCGGAATCCTGCGACGTGTATTTTTTCAGGGTGGCCTGGAAGCTCGGTATTGGCCGCATGGACGAATTCATGAAGCCGTTCGGCTACGGCGAATTGACCGGCATCGATATCCCCGGCGAAAAACCGGGCCTTTATGCATCGCCGGAATGGAAGAAGCACGCCTTCAAGCGGCCGGCCGATCAGGTGTGGTTCCCCGGCGAAGCGATCAGCATGGGTATCGGTCAGGGACCTATCACGGTCACTCCCCTGCAACAGGCGCACTTCGCCGCCGAGATTGCCGAAAGAGGTCAGATCGTCGCCACGCCGCACATGGTCCTGGCAACGCGCGCCGCGGGCTCGAATACCGCGGTGCCCTACGTCCCCCATCTAATGCCGCCGGTCAATGTCGCGACGCCCGAGCAATGGAGCGTCATCATCGATGGCATGATCGGCGCCGTCACCCACGGTACCGCCTCGCCCTTTCTCGTCAAACCCGTGCGCTATCCGCTCGCGGGCAAGACCGGCACCGCGCAGGTTTTCACGATAAAACAAACCGAGAGCACGAAAACGAAGAAGGATCTGGAGGAACGGCGTCGCGATCATGCCTGGTTCATCGCGTTTGCGCCGGTGGACGATCCGAAGATTGCCGTTGCCGTCCTGGTGGAGAATGGCGGCTTCGGCGGTTCGACGGCCGCGCCCATCGCGCAAAAAGTCATCGATGCCTATCTCCTCGGCCCCGATGCCCCCGACCCGAAGAAACCCGTGACACCCGCGGTGCCGGCTAACCCTGCAGTGGCTGAAGCAGCTCATACAGCCGCGACCGCGGCTCCGCAGCAAGCGACGGCGACGCTGTAGCGCCAAGGTAGCGTATGAGTTATCCAGGCGGAGCAAGGCCTCTCGAAACTTTGACGACTACCGCCAGCGAGCGGATCGGGCTGACACGCTGGACGAGCACTGGAATCACGTTGAGATGCTCATCATGGCTGTGGGCGACGGACGGATCGATTGTAGTCAATGAGTGAAGCAGCTATCAGGTTGATGGTCGATGCCGAAACGGCCGCCTGGAATGCACGCGACGCGGAGGCTGCGATAACAATTTCCGCCGAGACCTGGAATTTTAGGTGCCCGTCCACGTTCAATCGATCTAGACGGGGGGATGAAATTGAGATGCAGCTAAGGAAGCCATCTACTAACATATTGATAGAAAAGGTAATATGGTATGGAGGCCCGTCCGGCCCCACCGCACTTGATAAAGGTGCTATGTCGTTCGTGCCATGCGAACACCGAATGAGACACAGAAGGTGATCAGTTGCAGAAGGATGAAGACCGTCGGGGCGACCACGATTTTTTTCTCGTCTTTATCATTAATGGCGAGGACTGCAAAGTTGTAAGCGACCCAAGGGAACCATTGAAGCTGGCGGTTATACAAGCATTGCGCGAGAGCGGTAATACCGGTCGCCTGCCCGAAGATTGGGAGGTGCGTGACGTGAACGGCATCTTGCTTGAGCAGCCTCGCACACCTAATGAATTGCGCTTGCACGAAGGCGCTCGACTCTTTTTAAGTCTTAAAGTTGGGGCGGGCGGGGTTTGACCAGGGTAGATCCCAGTGTGTGTCATATCAAATACGAGCGCGAAATCAAGCGCCTCTCTGAGCAGAGAGCCGCTCTCGAAACGCGCGGGATCTTTGTCGTTGGTCCTTCCAAGTTTCCGATCGTCGAATGTGTTCTGGTACCCCGGTATCCACTGCGTATGGCGGTCCCTGGCCCTGTGCCGGAGAACGTCGTTGTACCGGTAGGAGCGACCGCGCTCCGGGTCGCGGAAATTCCAAGCCTTGCAGCACGAGCCTTTAAGGCACGATTTGACCTTACCGACTACGATCTGCGCGCGCCGTCGCTCGAGTTTCGAGACCCGTGGACCGATGCGCTGCTCACCTACGCGACCATGCTTCGCGCGGTGGAGTACGAGCATCAGCGCCAGGCGCATCTTGTGCTGTTAGACGATCATCCGGTGACTCACAAGCCATTCCTTTGTCTGAGAGGCGTGCGTGAATACCACGAGCACCCACAGCACTCGGGCGATAGCTGGCTCCTCTACCGCGCGGAAACGAGCCTGTTCGCGATCATCATGTCGCTATGGCGCGTCTGTGTTGACTTGACTCGTCCCACGTTAATCTTCCAGCCTGCGGGACTCATTGTGCAATGGGACGCAGAGGCCAAGGCTTAGAATGGCCCTTGCTCCCTTTTTCGATCGGGTATTGGGAGCTCTCGGCGGACACCTCGCGGTCTCACGTGAGTCGCTTGACCAAATGCTTGAACGCACGACTGTCGGCATAGAGTGCGGCAAGACATTGAGCGAGAACGATCGATGGATCGCTGAACTTTCAACCAACCTCCTCTCACGGCTCTATCCAAGACTTTTTCTCTCAGGTCCCGACACTGTGTGTGAGGCGTTGCAATCACTTGCGCTTCGCATCAATCCGCAGATTGAATTCGTGACGAAGCCTCGCGGGTCTATCGGCATCTGCCTCGGCGCGAGCGGGGACGTTGGCTCGCTATATCCCAAGGCTTCGGGCTGGGTGGCTCATTTGGGACACGCTCGATCGCGGAGTCGCGGCCCGAGCAATCCCTACTCCTCTGCGGCAGCCGCAACTTTCGCGTGCGCGGAATTGTTTCGTCGCACGTTTCTTAAAACCTCGGCCGAGCCCGATGCCTCGGTCTCTTTGCTTAATTTTGATTCTACCACCGGCGGCGATCTCAAGTTCTCAGGTTGCGACTTTGGCCATGTCTTATTTGCCGGTGTCGGCGCCGTCGGCAACGCGGCGCTCTGGGCCTTAGGTCGCGACTATCACTCCCGGGGTCACTTTGATCTCGTCGACGCCGAGGTCATTGAACTCTCAAATCTTCAGCGCTATATGCTCGCCGATCTTGCAGACGTCAACGCATCTAAGGTTGCCTTGGGCATGCGCACACTTGCACTAACGAAGCTAACGACTAGCACGTACGCAACTACACTCGAAGAATTTGCCGAAGACTTGCAACACCGCACGATACCCACGACGGCGATCTCGGTCGACAACATAGAGGGCCGGCGCGCCGCACAGGCGCTCCTCCCTCGACTTATCGTGAACGGCTGGACCGGCGACCAGGGGCTCGGTGCCTCATGGCATGTATTCTCGCGGGAAGCCGCGTGTCTTGCATGCCTCTATCAACCGCGCGGCAAAGGGCTTTCTGCCATCGATCAGGCGGCGCAAGCACTGGGAATACCGATCGAGCGAACCGCACTGCTCTGGGTAACGCATCAACCCCTGGTCGTCGAGGACATCCGCTCAGCGGCGATGACCCTGGGGGTCGAGGAGTATGTGCTTCAACCTTGGATCGGAAAATCCCTTGGGGATCTGTACACCAATATTGTCTGCGGTGCGGTACCGCTGGATGTGAAGGGCATCAGCAAGCTCGAGATGGTGCCGCTCGCCCATCAGTCGGCGCTCGCCGGTATTCTCATGATTACTGAACTCGTGAAACGGACTAGCCCCAACCTGATGCCTCACTCGCAACCTGAACCGTTGGTCACTTGGGACGATATCCTCAAACCTTCTCCCAAAATCAGGGCGAAGCCACGTGCTCGCGAGCCCGGCTGTATCTGTGGCGACCTCGACTACCAGCGCGTGTTTCGCGAAAAATGGCCCTCACGGGAACTGTCCGAAGTAGACGGTTGAGATTTTACGGTAGCCTTCGTCCGTCATGGCTCACTCTAATGTAATTAGGGAGCTGTACATCCCAGTGGCGCTCGCTCCTGTCCCAAATCCAGACGATACCATTGGTATCGCGGATCCGTGGGCCTTGGAATCCGTCGTGGCTAACCCACGGAAATGCGCGTCCCTTTCGCCATTCCTCTTTAGTCACGGCGTTGAGGTCATGATCTAGCGGTGGGATGTAATAATAAGAATCATTTTGAACCCATCCGAGTGCTCTTGCGTGAGCCACCGTTTCTGCCAGCAACTCTGCGGTGACTCCCTCGAGGCACGGTGGCTTCGGCAAGACGCAAGGATAGATGCGAGCCCCGGGCTCGGGCTTATATAATCCTTCTAGGCATGCCCATGGATCAAGGTCGGATACGGCGTACGGGTGCTCATGGTACCGATCGAGACGAACCAAGGTTTTGGGTTGAGGTAGAGAATCGGGCGAGTCCTCGCAGCGCACCTCGACCTCGGGTGCGTCAGGCCAATCACCGCTCCGCTTCCTAGGCACGACGATTTGCGGGGCCCGCCAGTTATTAAGGTCCGTCATTTCAGCCCGCAATGCCTGTCGCCAGGTTGCGCCAAGCGTAAGCTCCGTCCCCGTCACAGGTGTCGCCAGGGGTCCGTCCGACGCCGGACGAACACACTGAGCGATGAAACGCCGCACCGCGGTTGGACCAGCGGTTCGTCCCCGAAGCTGCTGCAGGACCCTTGAGCGTTCCTCATCATCGACGAACGGAACCACGGCAAGCCTATGCCTCCGCACTAGGTTATCAAAATCCAGGAGCACGTTGTACGCAGGAGACGCCGGGTTCATGGCTTCCTCCAGCCCCCACGGATGGTCCAACAGAGCCCGGGTCATTCGGCTACTCGTCGCCCGCTTCACGATAGGCGCTGATGAGTGATTCCATTTCCCAGGCCTCTTGCAGAAACCCCTCCGGCCATTTGAGTTCGTCTTCGAAACGAAGTCCGACTTGGCGCGGCACTGCACAGAGACCCTCCTTGGGCTCATCGATGAAATACACCGCGATTTTGTCGTGCAATGCCGGATTCTGCGCCGCGCGAAGGCGTAAACGATGGAAAAACATCTCCGAATGGGTTTCGATCAATGTCGATTTTCCTGAGAGAGCCAGCGAGCAAAAGAAATCTGCCACGGACGCTTGTGGACGAGGGTGCAAATGCGCTTCCGGGAGATCCACAATCAAGAGTCCATCGGGTCCTTGCAATAGACCAGCCACAAGCACAGGGAGGATTTGGCTCACGCCGAAGCCGATTTCCGTGATGTCGTGTTCTTGCGCTCCCTCAATCGTCACCCGGAGCCGGAGCGCCTTGTCCGATGTGGTCGCGGGCGTCGACGCGACACCCTCAGCGAGTTTGAAGTGCTTCATCCAGAAGTCAACTGCCTCGACCAATGATCGTTTGGTCTCGCTCCATTCCCGAGAAGCGGGCGCGATGGTTGGATCCGTCAACTCAGGAGGAACTAACCACCCAACCGATTCGGCTCCACATCGGGACAGCATCGACGTGGTGTACTCGCCGCTGTAACCAAGCTTTTGCGGTTCTCCAACCTCGTCCGCGTACACCCGCGAGGGACGTTTGCGATTCGCGCGCAGATACACCACTGACCGCAAGAATGCCCGAAGATCTTCCCGAGCGACTCCACTCAAAACGCTTGAGGTTCCGGTCGTATGATCGATCGCATTGATGACGAGACCCTGCGTGATGACTACGAGGGCCTGGTCTCGCGCATCGACGTCCTGCCATTGCCTCTCGTTTATGCGACGTGCGCGAACCGCGTTCACCGTTGCCGAGATCGTGCCTTGCAACGGAACTACCCCACTCGTCGCCACAGAGGTCGTCGTGATGGTGTTGGTCAAGGGCGTCTCATGCGCCGCCGCCAGGCTTTCGGCGCCGCTTGGGTGCGCGATGTACGTCAACAGTAGCTCAGATGTCTGCGGCAAACCGCCAAAGCCGAGTACGATAGTCCCACCTGACGTTACGAGTTCGATCTCAACGGGACCCGTGCACCCACTGGTGCGCAGATCTGTCGTATCGCCCAAGTCAACCGGCCACTTCTCGGCATCGCGTGCTTTAGGCGTCAGAGAGGGCTCAGAAGTTCCCGAACGATGCGTGTGTGCGAGCGCCGCCAGCGCATGGCCAAACGAGGATTTCCCGGCGCTGTTTGGCCCTAGGAGGATGGTAAGCGGTTTGAGCTCAATACCCGCTTCCTTGAATCCCCTGAAATTTCGGAGACGAACCTTGCTTATGCCCACAAGCCGTCTCGGACCCGGAATAACGATTCAATCATCTTTTTGCTCAACTCGATCCAACGCCTGTCCACCAATTGATACACGGCCCAGCAGGCGGGGTCCGGTGCTACGGCACCGAAGTTTGGAACAACTAGTGAATATCCACCGTTAGCAGTGATTATCGCGTAGCGATCATCAGCCTCTGAGTGATATGCCTCCTGGGGATGGCTATGCACTTGCGCGATCAAGCGTAGACCAGTCTCCGACAGCGCACGGTTCATTAGGAAAAGAGTCTCCCCGTTCACGAAGTAGCCAACCCCGTCTTCGCTTCGAATGGGCTTCTGCTTTGGGATGAATGCTTGTAGCACTGTCGCCTCGCCGAGTTCCAGGTCAATCTCTCCGAGCCATAGAACCAATAGCTCAAAGCCTTGCGCCCCGGAGGCGCGCATCGCCTCTAGCATCTCGTCGAGGATAGACCGATCGACTCGTATCTGACGAACTTGACAATATTGGGCAGCCACAGTGATCCAAAAGGTAACATAGTGATGACGGATTCGACTCGAAAGTGGAGCAGGCCGATTTGCGTTCCGATCCGAGGTGGATGTGAAAAATTGTTTCAATTCATTGAAAATATTATCTTATATGAAATTTTCGTGGGGCGGCGTCCAAATGTAGCCGCAGGTACCAGCAACGGGCAGCTTGGGCTGGTCGCCGCCCCGCACCTAGCCGATCTGCGGTTTAGTCGCTCGAATGCAGGCAGCAAGCCTCGTCGACGTGACACTAAAGACAAGATCGGTTTACACGTGTTGCCGAAGGTCCTCTTTATTGCCCGATCTTAATCTTGGCATTTACTGGGAGTTTCGCGAGAACTCCCAGTCGAGCAGCACGCCAAGAGCTAAATCCACGCCTAACTGAGTCGGATATTTTTCGATTGGGTTCGAAAACGCATCGTCGATGATTTGATTGGCTCGACGCTTCAACCCTTTCTTGAGAGTTTCGACGTCGGATTGTGGAATGTTCTTCAATTTCAAACCGTCGAGCGTCGCATCGATGGGTCGAATCGGGGCGGGCGTGTATCGCAGAGGGCCGAGCTGTCCCGACGCATTGAACTGCGGGTTTGCCAGTAACCCCTGCGCAACTTTTCGTCCCCAATCGTAGTCGTGGTCTCGGAACGCTTGGTCAAGAAATCCAACGAACGCGGAAACCCCGGCCCCCGCCAAATGGCCCGCCTGTGTAACGAGTCCGTAGACGCACATTTCATCGTGCTCGCCAAGATTCGCGGATTTTTCGAGTGTCAAGATTCCCTGTAAGAAAGCGTCGATTGCTGCCTGATCGAGGCCAACCAAGTAGTTGTCATGGCCGGAATATTGCGCCCTCAGCCGTGCCAGGGCGTCGTCCTTTGACTCTCCAACATGTCCTGCCGGGAACAGAAGATCGAGTATCTGTCGCGATGCTTTGGTTAGATCGGCAGGGTTGATCGACTGGTTTCGCAGTCCCTCGGCCAACGCATTGGCTCGTGAATCAAGTAACGTGATTTTCTCATTGAGAGCCTTGACTTGAATCCAGTCTCTGAAGACGGCTTGCCCCATATATACGTCGATCAAGCGTCCTGCGATCCGTGACAAGCTGGTGTTGTTCTCATGCAAATTGAGATCTTGCTTGCCATCCATCGGAGAAGGCGATACGAATAGGTAATATCGGTTATCGTTGCCGAAATGATTGTCGTTCAGATCGACCAAGTTTTTGGCCATGCCCAGCGGCTGATTTTGCAAAACCCCGCCGTCGGCATAAGTGAAAGTATGGTTTTGTGCACCCGCAGGCCAGGGCTCCAAGGTGTCCGACGGTTCGTAGTCGACGCGTTGACGCACAAGATCCTTGGTACGGAAGGCGAACGGGAAAGCCCCGCAGGCCACTGCCGCGTTGCTGATCTCCTGCCAGGCCGTCAAGGAGCGATCGTTGATCGAGAAGAATCGCAACATCTCGTCCCTGAAATCAGTGTATTGAAACCTATCTCCGCCGATAAGGTCGTAGCCGTAGTTGATACCAGTAATGTTCGTGAGCGCCAAACCCAGCCGAATGCCACGAAGGGGATCGACTGCATTGTGCGAGCCCCCGTTCAGGGGAATACTGCCGGTGGAGTCTGCCTGAGCTAATGTACGCATGGCGATTTGCTGGATTAGAGTGGAAGATAGCAGGGACAGGCGCGCAGGGTCTCCGCCCTCATCTATTGGCTTGTCGATCGTGTTGAGCAATGCCTCAATTCCGATTCCAAGCACCCAGGTGTTGTACAGCGGGTTATCGTAAGGTGCAGGATTGCCTGCTGCATCGACAAACTCGTTTTTCGCAAACAGGAGCTTTTGCGCCAGAATTGCCGCGGTCATCCCGCCGGCGGACGCGCCGGTGATCACATCAATACGAACGTAATCTCCGATTGCGATTGTCGCGGGATCTTCATTGTGTTGCCGTATCGCGTCGAAGATCTCATACATGGCGCCAGCCTCGTAGCTCCCCAACGACACGGCTCCAGCGATAGTAACTGCAAGATATTTCGTCGGCATCTCATCGTCCTTGATTGCGATTGAGAAAAGAGATTTCGCCACAGCGCCTCGGCACCAATGAAGGAGTTCTCTAGATATAATTAAATAGTTACAAAGCGGCTGTCCCTACCATGCCATCGGGTCGAATACCGCATAAGTAGTGGGATTGTAGTCCAATCGGGCCAGTGAGATTCATTTACGGCACTGCCTAAATAACTTTAATGCAACAACTGACCGGGAAAACTACTGCTTCTAGGCGTAATACTAGTCCTTTGGCGCCAAGCTCGCGCTTTCGGGTTTTGCGCAAAACATCACTACCCTCTTTGCTTGCGCGACCGCCACAGGGTGTGGTTTTAATGCTCTGCAAATCGCCAGTGAATCGTCGCCGTCCTTCGCCGCAGAAACCAGCAACCATACGAGGTCATCGTATTTTTTCCGATCCCAATAGAGCGACCCTAGCGTGATTTCCGCGTCGAAATAATGACGATTGAGATGTAAAGAGGCTTTGATCGCTTGTTTCGCACCATCGTAATCTTTGCAATCTGCCTTCGTCTTGCCAAGATCTAGGTCTGCCCGATATTCCTCAATGGAATGGTTTTGCTGGTGGGCCAGCGCAATCGCAATTTCATGCTCTCGCATGGCTTCAGCGAAGCTTGAGCAATTGTATGAAGGGTTCGTCTTCTTGATCTTTTCACGGACAGCGTTTGCCAGGTCATTATGAAGCGCGGAATTACGTGGATCCGCCGCAACAGCGAGATGTAATATGGAGACCGACTGAGCCTCGTTATCTGCCAAGTAATAGGCATATCCTAGCCGCGCAATAATTTCTTTGTTGTGAACAGATAAATGCTTCCCGCTGTCAAACTCCCCTATTGCCTGAAGAAACATCGCCTTTCGTTCATCACCGTTTCGCGAATTGGCAATATCCATCATTGAATTACCAATATCCAGATGAACGATTGCAGCCGCATCGTTTGTAAGTAGTTGTAAAGATGGATCATGCGACTTTGATTCGTCAAGTAGTCGACGCAACTCCACGATTGCTTCCTCTGGCTTTCTGAGGGCCTGCAATTCCACGGCTTTCATTTCATGCGCATTAACAGAATGACTGTCAGTCTGGATTGCACTATTAATGTATTCGAGGGCAGTCTCATGCTCACCGCAGAGGCTAAATACGCTCGCAAGACTAAGAAGAGCTTTGTATCGACCATTCTTATCAACATTCGTGGATTCGCCCGAAATAGCTACTGCGCTATTCAGATCCTCAATGGCTTCGGCGAATTGATCGAGAGTGCAATTGCCCGTTGGTCTGCAGACACGCTCGATCTGGGTGACCCTATAATTCCCGCTTACCAAGGGATCGAGCTTAGATAAGAGGCTCAGAGCACCAAGCTTCAATGCGTCTGGCACCGTCGCTGCTTGACTGGACGCCAGATACTGCACACCGTTTGAGGGTGTACTGAGAATCGGCCGAATAACGATATTGTCCCCGACCTTCGCGAGATCAGCCGAGATCAGGATATCTTGGCGGCCAACGATCTCTTTGATCCACACTACAGCGGTCTGGAAAGACATGGAGGTCTTGGGAATCGTGAAATCCAATTTCGAGTCCGGAGTCAAAAATTGATAGTTACTGACAAAATGGGAATCGGCCTGAATGTCTGCGAGGGCGCCCGCGAGTCCGTCGCGCGCAGCGTCGGCGTTGAATCCGGTTTCGGCCCACTTTGCAGGAATGGTGACGGCATACACGCGATATCTCGACGTTAAGACCAGGACGAATAGGTAAATGACTAAGAAACCGATGATGAGACCTACCAGAATCTTTAAGGTCACCGCTCCATAAACCGTAAGTCTCGTAGAAAGAGCGGTGACCTTCTCGTCGAGGGACTTAGATGTCGGCTTATCGGCATCGTCGATGGTATATATGATTTTCATTATCTACTCCAGAAAGGGTTCTCGTCGTCGCCATTATTAAGAGTAGTCGAAGCGATGCTCACCCCTTGTCGACCTTAGCGATGCCGAGCAGGTCGCCCGCTCGCGAATTCTTCACCTCACCCATCTGAAAATGCCTCAACGCCGTCGCCACGCTCCGATGCCACGTGAGCGACATGGCCTCGGCCAGTGGCACATTCTGCCGCCCCGCCTCCGTCATAAATCCCGACCGCAAGGAATGCGCTGAAAAGCCCGCTGTGAGCCCCGCCATAGCTGCCCGTCGCTTCACAATCGCCCGCACCGCCTGCGGCTCGAGCGGCTCCGCCACGACCGCCCCCCTAATCCTCCTAAAAATCGCCCCTTCCTTCACTCCCGACATCCGCAACCACTCCGCCAGCGCCTCGGCCACCATCCCCACAATCGGCTTCTGCGTATGTTGACCAGTGCACGTCTGATCCGTCTTGGAATGGGTCAGCCGATAGAGATAGGTGGTAGCGTCCACCGCGGTCAGCTGCTCCACCACCGCCCCGGTAACCTCCGACCGCCGGCGTCCCACGCTCGCCCAGGCGAATAGTAGAAGCGCCCGATCGCGGATCCCGATCAATCCATGTGTGCACGTCGCCAAAATCGCCTCGAGCGGATCGTGGGTAAACGCCGTTCCTCAGTAACGTCCTCATCCACTCTCCAAGTTCTACAATAACTTGAAGAGAAATCATATCAATGAATGTCAACAGGCCCTAGTGTAAATACTGATAACACCAAACGTCTGGAGTTCTGGCGCGCGGTCTTCGACCATCCGCCAGAACGTGGATTGAATTGAGTGGTGGTAACGAGCAGCAAGCTGCTTGATGGATATGAATTCAGGTCGAGTTCCGTGGCTTCGACTGCGAAGCGATCCTGCAGGAATAGCAGTCGTCCGGCTCCGTATTTCGCCTCGGCTTCGAGCATGGCATGGCATGGCATTCTGGATACAGCGTATGGGCATTGTCTCCGAGGAGGTGGCTTTTGTGCCACGGAGCGACGCTGTGTATGATTTCATATGCCTCTATCCACCTATGCTTGCGCTGCGGAACGTCCACATCGACAAGGATTCTGGAGCTCTCGCGTACCCAAAAAGCACATAAATTGGATTTGGACAGGGCGGCGAAGAGATGCTTGCCCAGGTCTGGCAATGTCTTGCGCGCGAGGAGTCGGAAGCGATGAGTGAGTTACGCGACCAGTCCCGGATCGGTGCGGCTGTAATACTGTACGTCCCGCGACAGCAGCGCGCGGACGTCGGGCAGGTGTAGTGGCGGCTCCGGCTGTCCGAGGTCGCGGAGAATTCGGTCGATGTGAGTGCGGACTTCGCGCTTTTCATGTTCGCCGACGAGATCCTCAGGCATACATCACGCCTTGGCGCGCTCGTTGACCAGAGAAACAAACACATCGAGTGCGGCTTGCTGCTCCTGAGTCAGTGATGCGGCTTCATCCGAATGCGCGGCATACTTGACGGCTTCGTTGTACACCACCCGATCCACTTCATGGGTAGTGCCGGCAACTTGGGACAGCGCAGAGAACGAGACCGCAAAGAACTCCGACAGATAGAAGATCAGCCGGGGAAGCGCCGTGTAATGCGGATCCCGATCTACCCGCCGTAGTTCGTCCTCAGCAACCTGAGCTTGTTCAGCGAGCTCGGCGATGGCCAAGCCTCGGCTGAAACGCAGTGGACGCACGAGCACACCGAGAGCCGTGCGCATCTGAACGACGTTGCGGTCTCCGAGCGTTACCACGTTCTCGGCGCGAACGGTCGGTGCCGATACGGCCACGGCGGGCAGTGCGAGGGCGGGACCCGCTTCTGGATCACTCTCGGGATCCACGGCGATCGTGTGCCGGAGCCAATCGTTTGTAAAATGAATTTCATATCAGTATCCTTAGTTGTTTGAAAGGAACGCCGCAGCTTGCGCCTCGGTGACCTCAAAATATCTCATGCGCTTCGGCGCGTCGTATTCCACATCTGAGAAGCCCGCCACATCGCGATACCAGCTCTCAGACTGCGGTAACGAGTGCAGTCCCAATCGGCCATTGAATTCGAGTTCGTAGCTCAGGCTGACAGCCGAGCAGACCGAGGACACCGCTCAAGCCAAGCAGCAGCTATCGCAGCAATAGAGTCTGGTTCAGACGTATGTCCTGCGACGACGAACCGATCATAATGTTCAGTTGTCCCGCTTCCATCTGCCAGCGCCCCTCCTTCCAGAACTTTACTTGATCGAAGCCTATGGGAAAGCGCAAGGTTTGGCTCTCTCCGGGGCGAAGGGAGACGCGTGCGAAGCCTTTGAGCTCTTCTACAGGTCGCTTCAACGAGGTGTAGGCCTGATGCACATACATTTGTACGACCTCATCGCCGGTTCGGGCACCGGTATTGGTAATGCTCACGGCGACCTCTGAGACATCGCCCTTCCCCATCGAAGCAGCACTCACAGTGACCTTGTCGTAGCGGAAGTTGGTGTAGCTCAGGCCATGCCCAAAAGGCCACAAAATATTCGACTTGCCAAACGGATACGGGAACTCCTGCTTGGCAGTGTCGTACAGGATTGGTCCAGTGAGCACGGGATGATTGTAGTAAGACGGACTTTGACCCATGCTTACCGGAAACGACACACTTAGCTTTCCGCTGGGGTTGACATCGCCGAATAGTACGCGCGCAAGCGCAGTGCCGTAGCTCTGGCCGAGGTACCAGCTCTCAATCACCGCGGGCGCATGGTCATGAATCCAGGGCAGGGCAAATGGAGCACCATTGTTCAACACCACGACAAGCGGCTTCCCAGTCGCCTGCATGGCTTCCACCAATTGTTCCTGGCGTCCCGGTAAATCGAGACTGTCGCGGTCGTGGTTCTCGCCTAGTTGCGCCCGCGTATGGCCCACGACAGCGATAACGACATCTGCCTCCTTCGCAGCGGCGACCGCAGCTTGCAACTGCTCCTGCGTTCCTCCGAGGAGCGTGCATCCGGGCTCGAATCTTACCGAAGCCCCCGCACCCACCTCAGCCTGAACTCCGGCGACGGCATTGACATAGAACTTCGGCTTGCCCGTCGAATAGCCGCCGAGATTGACCTCTTCCCCAAGTGGCCCCACCACCAGCACATGCTTTGTCTTCGTCTTATCGAGAGGTAAGATTCCGCCCTCGTTTTTGAGCAGGACCAACGCCTCCTCCGCCACGCGAAGCGCCAGCCTGTCATGAGCCGCATCGTTCAGTACCGCCTCTGAATCGACGCGGTGGTTGCTGGCCGCTGTCGTCTCTTTGCCCTCGGCCACCATCTTCGCAAAGACATCCTCGTAGCCCGTGTGATTTGGAACCGCATCTTCAGTCGGCGTTATATCCTTCCCACTGTTGGCGCCGGCCGGCTTCGCGAGCCCAAGCAATCGGATTTTCGCATGAAGCACACGCGAGGCCGCTGCATCGAGGGCGGCCATCGAGATCTTGCCGTCCTTCAGCGCCTCACCGAGATACTTCGCGTAGACATGCCCATCGATCGCGCCGCTCTCCAACTCCTGGTCTACGCCTGCACTGAGAGCCATCGCCGCGGCGTCCTCATAGGAACGGGCATAGCTGTGCCCGTCATATAGCTTCGGGATGTCTCCCATGTCCGACACAACGAAGCCCTGAAAACCCCACTCCTTTCGCAGCACATCCTGCAGCAGCCGCGCGTTCGCATGGCTTGGGACGCCATTGATGGCGTGATGTGCGGGCATGATCGATTCTGTCTTTGCGACCTTCACCGCTGCCTCGAAGGGAGGCATATAGACCTCGCGCAACGTGCGTTCGGAGATCTCGTAATCTTCTCCATTGGCGCCCGCCCAGGGCTCTCCGTCTGCGACAAAGTGCTTGGGTGTCGCCAGGATGTGATTGGCGTCCAGACGCTGCTCACCTGTTCCCTGCAGGCCTTCGATGTAAGCGGCTCCAATCTGCGTCACCAGGTACGGGTCTTCTCCGTAGGACTCTTCCACCCGTCCCCAGCGAGGATCGCGCGCCAGACCAAGCATGGGGGCGTATCCCTGGCCGACCCCAAGCGCCCTCGCCTCCTGCGCGACGACAGTGCCCATCTCCCGAATCAGGGCCGGGTCCCATGTCGAACCCATGGCGATCGCCTGCGGAAAGCTCGTCGCGCCGTCACTGACGACCCCGTGCAGGACCTCGCCCCAGCGCAGGTCAGGTATGCCCAGCCGCGAAACTCCGTTGGGAGGGTTCACCAGCAACTGGAGAACCTTTTCCTCCAGGGTCATCCGGGAGATCAAACCGCTCACCAAGCGGTCAAGTGCCGGCCCGCTCGTGCCAGGCGGGGCTTGCAAGGCGCGGGTCAGCGTGGCGGGAGCCGCGACGGCCATAGGCTGCGTGCCAATGATTGCAGCGAGCGCGACAGCGGACGCAAGGAGTTTCTGGAACAACATCTTACCCCAAGTAAGGAATTGCCCTGCGAGGCTAGATCCAAAGCAGCGGGAGGGATCCACGGGTAGAGCATTTATCGATATAGATATTATGCCGCCGGCCAAACCCAATCCGGATTCCGACTTCTTCGGCCGGACATCGCTATGACCGAATTTGCGCGAATCTTCCCTACGGGCCATTTAGGGTTGGAGTGCTTTGGTAAGCTACAAGCCGACGGTTTCCCCTAATCGGGGCTCCCTCAGGGACCGTGTTTCCGCCTTACTTTCGCTGATTTATCTGGGTCATAGTATAATCGAATGCGAGTGAAAACATGTTAATAATCAACGGCATATTCGCATAAATACACATTATGGTAAATGATCGATGTTATTCGAAGGCGCGTCGCAGTTCCTTCTCAAGTTCTTCCTCACTCATTCGGGCCAAGGCCACGTGAAGAACCAGGGCGGCCGCCTGTGTGATCGACGGCCGATGCGGCAATGTATCCGTCGCGCGCGTAATCCTCTCAAGTTTGCGCCAATCTTCATCGATGCGCGGAATCTTTACCTGAGCGCCTGCGGCATCGATACTCGGTCTACCACCATGCGAGGTAATCATGCTGGCTATTGCGTCGCGAAGGCTGAGTAAATCAAGGCCATGGGTCGCCGCAACAGCGGTTGCGTCGAAAGCCCTGGCGATAATTTCAGGATCAACTTTCGGCGCTTGCTTAGATCGATTGCCAATTTTTCGGGCAACCTTCGTTTGGATGATCTTCACTGAGTTTTTCATGGTCAACTTTTCCGTAATGTAATACATGGCCATGACCGACCCGGCCAAGCCCTACGGAAGCGCGCATCCGAGACAACGTCTCCAACGCCGACGTTGAGCACGCGGCAGTCGCGATCTTGAAGTCGGAGCGTCGGCAGACGATGGAAACCATCCGGGGGGCCCTGGGCGGCGGCTCACCCGACACCATCGGCGATGCGCTCAGGCGGTTTTGCTGACTGCCAAGAAGTCGACGACCTCTATATTCATCGACCCCGCCGCAGACGGCGTTTGACCATGGCGATCAACTCGTTCAGTTCCTCGATCCGCAGCAACACACCAAAGGCCGCGAACACCACACCGCCCACGAGGATCGTACCCACGAGCGCCAGCGCCTTCGGCACGAAGGGCTGCGTGGCCCAGTCCGCCAACAGCCAATGGGTCGAGAGCACACAGACTGTCGCCAGAGCCGCGCCCGCGGCCAACGCCTTCGCCAGCAACACGGCCATGCGTCGCGACTCGAGACCACCGAGTTGCCGATACATGAGGAAGTACAGCACCAAGAAATTGCAGGTCGCCACGCAGCCGGTGGAGAACGCGAGCCCCAGATGACCCCAATGCAATTGAAAGGTGAAAATCCAGTTGAACGACAGATTCAGTCCCACCGCAAAGAAGCTCACGAACATCGGAGTCTTGCGGCGGTCCAGCGCGTAGAAGGCGTTGACGAGTACCTTCAGCGCCGCATAGCCGGCGAGCCCGATGGCGTAGAAGCGCAGCGCCCCGCCCGCCTGCGCCGCCTCGTGCGCATCGAACTTACCGTGTTGATACAGCACCGAGATGATGGGTTCGGCCAGCAGCATGAGCCCGATGGTGGAGGGGATGGTGAGCAGGAACATGAGGCGCAGGGCGCGCGCCAGCTCGGCGCGAAAGCCCATCATCTGACCCGCCACCACCAGCCGCGACAGCAAGGGCAGCGTCACCGTGCCGAGTGCCACGCCGAACAGCCCCAGCGGTAATTGCATCAACCGAAAGGCGATCGCAAGCCAGAAGATCGCTCCGTCGCCCAGCGTCGACGCGAATATGGAATTGGCCAGCACGTTGAACTGCGTGGTGCTGGCCGCGATGACCGACGGCCCCATCAGGCCCAAGATCGCATTGACGCCCTGATCGCGCCAGCGAAAATCCGGCGCATAGCGGTACCCCAGGCGGCCGAGCGGCGGTAGCTGTACGGCGAATTGCAACGCGCCGCCGATCAACGTACCGATGGCGAGACCGATTAGCGCCCGCGGCCCGAACTTCGGATCGAGCCACGCGCCCAGGCTCACGCCGCCGACGATGGAACCGATGTTGAAGAAGCTCGATGCCATGGCCGGCATGCCGAACACGCTCTTCGCGTTCAGCATGCCCATCACCAGCGCCGCCATCGAGACCAGCACGATGAAGGGAAACATGATGCGCGTCAGTTCCGCGGTGAGTGCCGCCTTCTCAGGATCGAAACCCGGCGCCAACAAGTCGACCAGTTGCGCCGAGAAGATCATGCCGGCCGCGCAGATCGACCCCAGCACGATCAAGGTCAGCGTGGCGACTTTATTGGCGAGCCGCCACGCGGCGGCATCGCCGCTGCGCGCGATGGTCTTGCTGAAAGTGGTCACGAAGGCCGTGGACAGAGCGCCTTCGGCGAACAGATCGCGCAGCAGATTGGGGATGCGGAACGCCGCGGTGAAGGCATCCATGGCGGCGCCCCCGCCGAACAATGCCGCGCAGATCTGCTCGCGCGCCAGGCCGAGCACGCGGCTGCACATCACGGCGAGGCCGATGATGCCCGCCGCCTTGGTATTCAAACGTTCGGTGGCGCCGCTCGGCGCGATGGCATCGGTAACTCGGAGCGGCGAATCGGTGGGGGTTGGCGTGCCGGAACTCATGATCGATCGTCGACTGGAACTCAGGCCTAGTCTACCGCGTTCAAGCCCTGGTAGCCCGGCGGAGCACTCGAAAGCGACCCGTACTCCGGTACGTACGTTACCGCACAGACGTAGCGCCGCCGCCCATGCAAATTGCAGGTTCACAGCCTGTTTGACTCATGGGTCATCGTGGAGCCGTCGATCAATGCCCAGGCGATACCTCATGCGGCAAGCCACGGTCCTGCTCATCATCATCTTTTTCTGCTTCGGCGAGCTGGGCGCCAGCCACACCGCGCGTGCTGCGCGCGCGCCGGCTGACGTCGATGCGGCGCGTATCACCGCCGCGGATAAAGATCCCGCCAACTGGTTGACCTATGGCAGGACTTACGGCGAGCAGCGCTTCAGTCCTCTGGCTCGGGTGACCGCCGAGAATGTCAAGGGTCTCGGCCTCGCCTGGTATGCGGATTTCGACACCGACCGCGGGCAGGAGGCGACGCCGCTCATCATCGATGGCGTGATGTACCTGACGACCGCGTGGAGCATGGTACGGGCGTTCGATGCGAAGACCGGCCGGCCGCTCTGGTCCTACGATCCGCACGTGCCACGCGCGCTGGGAGTCCGCGGCTGCTGCGACGTGGTCAATCGCGGCGTCGGTGCATGGGGTGGCAAGCTCTATGTCGGCACCTTCGACGGCAGACTGGTGGCGCTCGATGCCGCCACCGGCAAACCCGTGTGGAGCGTGTCGACGGTGGATCCGAGCAAGCCGTTCACCATCACCATGGCACCGCGCATCATTAAAGGCCGAGTGATCATCGGGAATGGTGGCAGCGAGTTCGGCGTGCGCGGCTATCTGTCCGCCTATGACGCCAACACCGGCAAGCTGGTGTGGCGCTTTTACACGGTGCCGGGCGATCCATCGCAGCCCTTCGAAAACGACAGCATGGCGCGGGCGGCCAAGACCTGGTCCGGCGACTGGTGGAAGCTGGGCGGCGGCGGCACGGTCTGGGAGGGCGTCTCCTACGATCCGTCGCTCAATCTGATCTATTTCGGCACGGGCAATGGCGCGGAATGGAACGCGGGCTACCGCAGCGCCGGCCACGGCGATAATCTGTTTCTGTCGTCGATCGTCGCCGTCGATGCGGACACGGGCGCCTATGCCTGGCACTACCAGGCGACCCCCGGCGAAGAGTGGGACTACGACGCCGTGCAACAGCTAATTCTCGCCGATCTGGTGATCGACGGCAGGCCGCGCCAGGTCCTGATGCAGGCGAACAAGAACGGCTTCTTCTATGTCTTGGACCGCAAGTCCGGCCAACTGATCTCCGCCGACGCCTTCACGCCGGTGAGCTGGGCGAGCGGCGTGGATCTCAAGAGCGGGCGACCGGTCGAGAGCGCCGGCATTCGCTACGATGAGACGAAGACGACGGCGCGAGTCATGCCCGGCGCCTTGGGCGCGCATAGCTGGCAGGCGATGGCATTCAACCCCCGCACCGGTTTGGTCTACATTCCGGCCCAAGAGATCGGCATGTCGTACACGGCGGTCAAGGACTTCAAGCCGGCACCGCTGGGTTGGAACACGGGGGTCGCGACCGCGAACCTACCCAACGTGAAGGGTTACTTGATCGCCTGGGATCCGGTGAAGCACCGGGAGATCTGGCGTACCAACCACTTAGGACCCTGGAACGGCGGCGTGCTGACCACCGCCGGCAATCTGGTCGTTCAAGGCAATGCCGCCGGCGATTTCGTTGCCTATCGTGCGGACACCGGCGCGAAGCTGTGGTCGACCTCCGCCCAGACGCCGGTGATGGCGGCCCCGGTCACCTATGAAGTGGATGGCGAGCAATATATTGCGGTCCTCGCCGGCTGGGGCGGAGCCTATCCCTTGCTGGAGGGACAGCAATCCGCAACCTCCGGCAATGAACGCAACATCAGCCGGGTGCTGGTCTACAAGCTCGGCGGCACCGTCGCCCTGCCACCCGTTGCGCCGGACCCGCTCAGCTCACCACCGCGGCCGCTCGAGACGGCGGATGCGACGACGATCGCCGCCGGTGAACTGCTGTTCGATCAATTCTGCAGCGTCTGCCACGGTGAAGCGGCGGTGGGCGGCGGGGTGATTCCAGACCTGCGGAAGTCCGCCTACCTGCCGGTCGAGGCTTGGTACAACATCGTTCTCGACGGCACGCTCGAATCCAACGGCATGGCACCGTTTGCGGCCGTGCTCGACCGCTCGAAGGCCACGGCGATTCGCGCCTACGTGATCCACCGCGCCGCCGCGGACGCACCGGCGCACGGCCCGACCCGCGCGCCGGATGTGGCTCGCGGTGCGACCATCGTGGCGCAGAGAACCAAGACGGGGGTGCCGGCCTGCGCCACCTGCCATGCATTCAACGGCGAGTCGGACGGCTCCGGAGCGTTCCCGCGGCTTGCCGCCCAATCCGCGTACTACCTCGAGGAACAGTTGCACGCGTTCAGTTCGGGCGTGCGACGCAACGCCATCATGTCGCCGATCGCCGGCAAACTGTCGGCCGACGACATGGCCGATGTGAGCGCGTACTTCGCCACGATGCAGGCGCCGTTTCCGGCGCTCGGGATCGCTGCGGATGCCGCTCTGCAGAACGAGGGAGCTCGGCTGGCGGCCAACGGCATTGCGGCGCGCGGCGTGCCCGCCTGCGACTCGTGTCATGGCGCTGATGGCGCGGGGCAGTCGCCCACCATTCCCTATCTCGGCGGACAGTACGGACACTATATCGCCTTCGAGCTGACGATGTGGCAACGCGGATTTCGCAACAACAGTCCCGACGCCATGATGCTGTTCGCGAAACAGCTCGACGAGCGCGACGTCGCGGCCCTGGCCGCCCATTACCAGAGTCTGCGCGCGGCGGTCGGAACCGCGGGCGGCGCTCCATGAACGAATCGCGCGAAGAACCGGCGCAACCGATCGACGCCGAGCCCTCCGCGGCGGCAGCCATCGAAGCGCTGCGCAACGGCCCGCGCGGCGCGCTCATCGTCTCCGCGGTCGCGGTCGGCGTGCTGTTCCTCGGCTGGCTGTTGTTTTATTTCTTGGTGTTCATGCCGCGAGGCGCCGTTGGCTGACCCATCTCCCGACCTGGTTGGATCGCCCCATCCGCACGGCGGTACCACCCACGCAATCGAACGTACCGAGACACGGTGGTTCATCGCCATGCTCGCCATGCTCGCGGTGATGCTGGGGGTGATCGTGGTGACGGGCATCGCGCACGCGCTGCATCCGCCGAGCAATGTGGAGACCATCGATCCGTTGACCTTGCACCTCGAGGGCGAATTCGTGGAGAGCAATCTAGGCACGGCACTCGCGCCCGACGGTTCGGCCACCGTGCGGCTGATCGCGCAGCAATTCAGCTTCGTACCGAATTGCGTGACGGTCCCGGCGGACACGCCCATCAAATTTCGTCTCACCAGCCCCGATGTGATTCACGGCTTCCTCCTCGCCGCTACCAACGTCAATGCCATGGTGGTGCCGGGATTCGTGTCCGAGGTACGCACGAGCTTTGCAATACCCGGCGACTACACCATGCCGTGCCATGAGTTCTGCGGCCTCGGCCATCACGGCATGTGGGCCCGGGTCACGGTGGTGCCCAAGGACCAGTTCGCCTCGTTGCCGCCCCTGGCGAGGACGCGCTGTGCTGCGCACTGATCGGTTGGCGCTGTGCCACTTCTGGGTTGCGTTCGGCTTGTTCCTGCCCGCGGTGGTGCTCGGCGCGTGGCAGATGCTGATGCGCAGTCCGCTGCCCGCACCGCTCGATGACTCGAATCTCTACTACGCCTCGGTGACCCTGCACGGTACCGTGATGGCCTACGTGCTGACGACGTTCTTTGCCATGGGCTTCGGCTATGCCGTGGCGGTGACGAGCTTGGGTCGACCGCTACGCGGGATCGCGGCGGCCTGGATCGGCTTTGCGATCTGCGTGATCGGCACCCTGATGGCGGCGGCCACGGTGATCGCGGGCCGGGCAACGGTGCTGTACACGTTTTACCCGCCGTTGCTCGCGAGCGCCTGGTTCTACTGCGGCGTGACCCTGTTGGTGGGCGGCTCCATGATCTGGGTGGTGCTGATGATCGTCAACATGGCGGCCTGGAAGCGCGCCAATCCCGGCGCACCGGTGCCGCTGGCCCTATTCGCCGTCACCGCGAGCGCCTGCCTGTGGGCGTGGACCGCGAGCGGCGTGACGGCGGAACTATTGGGCGTGATACTTCCCGCCGCCTTCGGCATGACCACCCAAATCGATGCCGGCCTCGCGCGCACGCTGTTCTCCGTGACACTGCACGCCATCGTTTATTTCTGGCTGATGCCCGCCTACATCGCCTTCTATACGCTGCTGCCGCAGGCCGCCGGCGGCCGGCTCTACAGCGACAAGGTGGCGCGGCTGGTGTTCATCATGTTTCTGGTGTTCTCGCTGCCGGTGGGGATGCACCATCTATTCGCCGATCCGGAGCACGGCGTCGGCTTCAAATTCCTGCAAGCCTTCTTCACTTTTTTCGTCGTGCTGCCGACGCTGATGACGGTCTTCTCGATCTGCGCCAGCCTCGAAATCGCGGGACGCATTCGCGGCGGACGGGGATTGTTCGGCTGGATCGGCGCCCTGCCGTGGCGCGAACCCATGGTGCTCGCCGGTGGGCTGTCGCTGCTGATGCTCGGACTCGGCGGCTTCGGCGGACTCATCAACATGAGCTATGCCATGAACTCGATGATTCACAACACCTCCTGGGTGACGGCGCATTTTCATCTGATTTTCGGCGGCACCGTCGTCATCATGTATTTTGCGATCGCCTATGAGATGTGGCCACGCCTCACCGGCAAGCCCTTGTGCTCGAAAAACTTGGCGCGCTGGCAGCTATGGCTATGGTTCTGGGGCATGCTCATTACCACCATCCCGTGGCATGTGGCCGGGCTCATGGGGCAACCGCGCCGGGTCGCGAGCTTCGACTACGGCATCCCGGTCGTCGCACGCACCGCGCCGTGGGTCGACGCCTCGGTGTTGGGCGGCGCCATACTTCTGATTTCCGCGATCCTGCTAATCGTCGTTCTCGTGCGCTCGCACTTTGGTGCGCGCACCGCCGACTCGCCGCTACGCTATGCGCTCGCGGTGCATCCACCGCTGCGGGTTCCGGCCGCGCTGAACGGCTTCGCACTGTGGAACGTCCTCGTTCTGGTGTTGGTGGTGGCGGCGTACGGCTACCCGATCGGACAATTCTTCTTCGTCCTCAAGCCCCATTCGACGCCGGCCTACGAGGTCACCCGCTCCGCCCTGCCGAGCGACCCGTGAACGGCTACGCGATGCGTCGCGCGGCGCAGCCATGACCTCCTGGTCGCGCAATGCCTGGCTGCTCTCGGGGCTTACTCTGCTGGCGTTCGTCCTCGGGTTCACCGTCGTGGGACGTTTCGAGCCGGATTCCCCGCGGCTCGGCACATGGGCCGCGTTCTGCCGCAGTCTGGGTTTCACTGCCGATCGCGGAGCGGCAACGGAACCCCAACCGACACCACGCACGCCGACCACGGTGGCTTGGACGCGGGAGACGTTGGCCGAGGTCGCCGCCGGCGATGCCACACGCGGCGCCTTCATCGCCCTGAACTGCACGGCCTGCCACGGCGAGGAGGGGGTCAGCGGCTCGGACCTCGCCCCGACTCTGGCCGGTGCCGACGCGGCGGCGCTCTACAAGGAACTCGCCGACTATCGCTCGGGCAAACGCCTGTGGGGAGTCATGAACGGCGTGGCGAAAGCCTTATCGGAGCGCGACTGCGCCGATGTCGCCGCCTATTTCGCGACTCGTCAGCATGGCTTGCAGCCGATCACGGGCATCCTCGCCCCGCAGGCCGGCCGCTCACTGCGGCAGAGCGATCCGGCCAGCAGGCTGGTGTACGCCGGCGATCCGTCACGCGGCATCGCACCCTGCGCCGTCTGTCACGGCCCCAGCGGCTACAAGGTCGGCGCACCGGCGCTGCTGCGGCAGCGCACGGCGTACATCGAGCGGCAAACCGCCGCCTTCGCGCAAGGCGAACGGCAGAACGACATCGATGAGCAGATGCGCACGGTCGCCGCGCAGCTCACGGCGCAAGAGATGCACGCCGTGGCGGTGTTCTATGGCGGCTACGGCCTGCCCGACACCGTACCCTGAGCGACTGTCGATTCAGACGTCGAAATATCAGGGCGCCGACGCCGAGGTACTAGACCACAGCCCGCGAATCTGCGCGATCAATCGAGTCTTGGCGGCGTCACTGAGCTTCCCGAACAGGCGCTTCTCGTGTTCGCGCGTTATCGATTTCACTTGTCGGCACAGGCTCTGCCCGGAACCCGACAAGCGCATGGCTTGTGAGCGGCCATCGACCCGTTCTCGTTCTATCAGACCGCGGCGCATCAGTGTGCCGATAAGCGGCGCCATATTGGCCCGCAGGATACCGAGCGCCTTTCCCACTTCGCTTTGCGTGATGCCGGGATTCGATTCGATCATCATCAGCACCGAGGCGTCGGTGGGCTTGAGCTTCAACGGCGCCAATGAATCGGCGAAATCGCTCATGACGAGCACCGACAATCGACGCAGGTGATAGCCGAGAAGTTCGTCAAAGTAGGCGGTTTCCGCTTCAGCAACGCCAAGGACCGATTTGTTCATGAGTGCTATTGAGTATAACTGTCTAGAATGCTATGTTAGATAGCATAATGGATTGCGGGGGAATTATATGTCAACGACTGTTTCATTATTGATCGGCGGTCAAGAATACCCGAGCTCTAACCACTTCGAACGAACCAATCCGGTCAGCGGCACGGTGGCGACTCGGGCTGCCGCCGCGACGGTCGCGGACGCCGTCGCCGCCGCTGAGGCTGCGCAAGCCGCATTTCCCGCGTGGAGCGCGCGCGGTCCCAACGACCGACGCGCGATGCTCACCAAGGCGGCCGCCGCGCTCGAATCCCGCGCCACGGATTTCGTCGAGGCGATGATGGCCGAGATCGGCGCAACGGAGGGCTGGGCACGCTTCAATCTGATGTTGGCCGCCTCGATGATCCGGGAAGCCGCGGCGCTCACCACACAAATTTCCGGCGAGGTGATTCCCTCCGATAAACCCGGCTGCATCGCGCTGACCCTCCGTGAACCGGCGGGCGTGGTTCTCGGGATCGCGCCCTGGAATGCCCCCATCATTCTCGCCGTGCGGGCGATTGCGACGCCACTGGCCTGCGGTAACACCGTGATATTGAAGGCCTCCGAGATATGCCCTAAAACTCACAGCCTGATCGTCGAAGCATTCATCGAGGCCGGTTTCACGGGCGGTATCGTCAATCTCATCACCAACGCGCCGCGGGATGCGGGGGACATAGTGGGGGCGATGATCGATCATCCGGCCGTGAAACGTATCAATTTCACGGGGTCGACCGCGGTGGGTAGGATTATCGCGGTACGCGCGGCGCAGAACCTCAAACCGGTACTCTTGGAACTCGGCGGCAAAGCGCCGCTGCTCGTGCTCGACGATGCGGATCTCGATGAGGCGGTGAAGGCCGCCGCGTTCGGCGCCTTCATGAACCAGGGCCAAATATGCATGTCGACCGAGCGCATCATCGTGGTGGACAGTGTTGCCGACGCGTTTGTCGCCAAGTTCACCGCGAAGGTCTCGACCATGGCGACCGGCGATCCGCGCGTAGGTAAGACGCCGTTGGGCGCCGTCGTCGATGCGAAGACGGTGCGGCAAGTGGGAATGCTGGTCGACGATGCCTTGCGGCAAGGGGCGACTCGGATCAATGGCGGTGCCGCGGACGGCGTCTTGATGCCGGCGACCGTCGTCGATCGTGTCACGCCGCAGATGAAGCTGTTTCGCGAGGAGAGTTTTGGTCCGGTGGTGGCGGTGATCCGCGCCCGCGATGAAGCGCATGCGGTCGCCCTCGCCAATGACACCGAATACGGACTCTCGGCCGCGGTATTCACGAAGGATACGGCGCGCGGCCTGAGGGTGGCCAAACAGATTCAATCCGGTATGTGCCACATAAACGGTCCCACCGTCCACGACGAAGCGCAGATGCCATTCGGCGGGGTGAAGGCCTCCGGCTACGGCCGTTTCGGCGGCAGAGCCGGCATCGAGGCGTTCACCGAATTACGCTGGATCACCATCGAGACCCAACCCGGCCATTTCCCGATTTGAATACGAGGACATCATGACAACCGACCGCGCCGAATCAGATACCGTTGCCTTTACCGTCGAAGACCGGATCGCATGGGTCAAATTCAATCGTCCGGAGAAGCGCAACTGTATGAGCCCCGCGCTCAACCGCCGCATGATGGCGGTTTTGGATGAGCTCGAATTCAACGATCAGGTCGGCGTGTTGGTGCTCACCGGCGAAGGTACGGCCTGGTCGGCGGGCATGGATCTGCAGGAGTACTTTCGAGAAATCGAAGTCAAGGGATTGGGCGCCGTTCGAGGCGCCCAGCGCGAGAGTTACGGGTGGTGGCGACGGCTGCGCTGGTACCAGAAACCGACGATTGCGATGGTCAACGGTTGGTGTTTCGGCGGCGGCTATGGACCGCTGTATGCCTGCGATCTGGCCTTCGCCGCCGAAGAGGCTCAGTTCGGCTTGTCGGAAATCAACTGGGGAATTCTACCCGGCGGAGGCGCGACGAAAGTGGCGACGGAACTCATGAGCATGCGCGATGCAATGTTCCATGCGCTGACCGGCGAGCCCATCGACGGTAAGACCGCGGCCGCCTGGAAATTGGTGAACGAAGCGGTGCCTTTATCAGGCCTGCGAGCACGCGTAATCGAGGTTGCCCAGATGCTATTGAAGAAGAACCCGATCGCGCTCAAGGCCACCAAGGATGCGATCCGGCGCGTCGGCGAAATGACCTACGAAAACGCCGAAGACTTTCTGGTCCGTGCGCAGGAGGCGGCGAATAGCTTCGATAACGAAGGTCGCAAGGAGGGCCTGCGGCAATTTCTCGACGACAAAACTTTCAAGCCCGGCGTCGGTACCTACGACGTCTCGAAGCAGAAAACCACGCGTTAGCCCAACCACGTGGACTTCGCCGCGCTCGCGACTAGCAGCGGTCCAGATGAGCTCCTTGGGTTCTGGCACGAATCCTGCTTAAGGTCTATCAGGCAGGGTAATGAACGGAGCTGCTCATGACGATTGGATGCAGTGTAATCACGCGGGCGACACGGTACCGGCGAGCGCAGCGCTCTGCGGCGGGCTGGATTAGGCACGGCCGGTGTAGGCCGGACGAGCGGCAAGGGTCGGCCCCTGCGGACGGCGGGAGCGGCAATTCATTGCCGCCACCCCGGCATTACCCATCCAATTTCATGCCACCCCAGGGCGAATTTCTTTCGGAGAATCCAGCATGTCATTAGCCGCAACCGCGAGCGCCGCCACAGCGTCGGCGTCCGCCGCAACCAGCATCCGGCACCACGGCCACAAGAAGGGCCTACAGCCCGACGCCGACACGGAATCGAGTTCCGCGACTTCCGGCTCGACCCCGGCAACCACCCAGGGGCTGTTCAGCAGTCTGCTGGCCACGATGGAACAAGTGGTGGCCGGCGCCAATCCGATCGCCGCGGCCGCCGTATCGGCGCTTGCACCCGTGTTCGGTACGGCCGCCCCAACCGCCGGCGCGACTTCCGCGACCACGGCCAGTTCCGCCAGCACCACGGCCGCTGGCGCAGCGGTTCCCGCAAGCGTGGCCGCTGCGAAGGCGGCGGGTCAAACCTCCAGCACGACCGAGACCGCCGCCAGCAGTCCGTCGCAGGATGTGCAGAGCTACCTGCATGCCCGCATGCTTGCGTTGCAGGCTGCGAATGCATCGAACAGCACAGGCAGTTCCGCTGCCACGAGCGCGCTGGGCGGCACCCTCAACGCCAAGGCCTAGTACCTCGGCAACGTGATTTTGAATGGTTGAATTGACGCTGGCTTGAGTCGCCAAACGGCTGAAAAAAAGGCCTGGGTGGGCGGGTATCCCGGCGGGAACTGCCCTGTTCCTGCCGGGATACTTGCCCATCTGGGCCAGGTGAAACGGTCACAGTCAGCGTGCGATCGACATTCATCCGGCCGCCGGGTTTATCCAGGGTAAGGGCGCATCCCGCAGCCCGAGCAATGCAAGCCTGTGACCGGCTTCGGGCAACAGGTAGTCGAAGAAATAGGCGGCGGTGTCGATTTTGCCACGATAAAATTCGTCGGCGGCATGCGGAGTAGCGACGCGCGCCGCACGCGCCCACTGACCGCCCAGCAACAGCAAACCCGAGAGTCTCATGAAATCTCCCGAGACACGTTGCGCGATTTCGGGATTACCGGCCGACTCTTCGACGAGTTCGGTCGTGACCCGAGTCACATCATCGAGTAGTTTCAATAACACCGTGCCGAAGCGCTCGCACTGTTCGAGTCCCTGACATGCCCTCGCCTCGTCGCGCACCCAATCCAGCAACACGGCGAATTTCTCGCCTCTGTCGGCCACCACCTTGCGTACCAACAGATCGATTGCCTGTATCTCGTTCGTACCCTCATAGATCATGGCGATGCGGCTATCCCGCAACGCTTGCTCGATGCCAAAATCGTGCAGGTATCCATAACCGCCCCAGACCTGCAGCGCGGTGCTCGACAAGGTAAAGCCATTCTCGGTGAAAAAACTCTTGATGATGGGAGTCAGCAGCGACACGAGATCGTGTGCCCACGCCCGCCGCTCCGCAGCGGGATGGAACTCCGCCACGTCGAGCAGATGGGCGGCCCAGTAGCCGAGCGCCCGTTCGCCTTCGACGAAGGCCCGCAAGGTCATGAGTATTTTGCGAATCGCGGGCTGCAAGATGATGGGGTCGGCGCCGCTGGCAGGTAAGGTGGCGGAACTCGGCGGTCTGGCCGCAACACGCATTTGCACACGCTCGGACGCGTAGCGCGCGGCATTTTGATAGGCATTCTCGGCGTGACCCAAGCCCTGCAAGCCCACGTACAGGCGCGCCGAATTCATCATCACGAACATCGCCGCAAGTCCGCGATTCGCGTCCCCCAGCATCCAACCCTTGGCCGCCGCAAACGTCATGACGCAGGTCGCGCTGCCCTTGATGCCCATCTTTTTCTCGATGCCGCTGCAACTCACGCCGTTCGATCCAGGGTTAGGACCTTCGGTCAGCGTTTTCGGCACCAGGAACAATGAAATCCCGCGGGTTCCCACGGGTGCATCCGGTAAGCGTGCCAGCACCAAATGCACGATATTGTCGGTCATATCGTGCTCGCCGCCGGAGATGAAGTTTTTCGAACCGGAAATTGCGTAGCTGCCGTCGGCTTGCGGTTCGGCACGAGTGCGGATCAATCCAACGTCCGACCCCGCCTGCGGCTCCGTCAGACACATCGTGCTCAGCCACTCGCCGCTCACGATTTTCGGCAAATAGACCGCCTTGAGGTGTTCGGGTGCATGCGCCCGCAGACATTCGTACGCGCCATGCGCGAGTCCGGGGTACATGGTCCACGCATGGTTCGTCGCGTACAACATTTCGTAGAGCGCCGCATTGAGAACCTGAGGCAACCCCTGGCCTCCGCACTCCGGATCGCACGCCAGCGCCGGCCATCCAGCCTCGCAATAGCGGCGATAGGCGTCGGCAAATCCCACGGGCGCCGTCACGGCACCGGCATTGAAAGCGCAGCCCTGAAGGTCGCCCGGCGCGTTGAGAGGAGCGAGGGTCTGCACGGCGAACTTGCCAGCCTCCTCCAGAATCTGCGGCGTAAGATCGCCCGTGAGTTCGGCGAAGCGCGGGATGACGGCCCAGTCCTCGGACACATTGAGCAAATCCTCCACGACGAAGCGCATGTCTCGCAGCGGCGGTCGATAATGCCACACGATATTCTCCCCCTGATCGTCCGTCGGGCGGGTCCACCGAGACCCGCGAAACCGCCTCACGTGGGACGGTAATGAGCGCTGTTCATCATACTGATGAATTGCTATAGTTTATAGCTTAAAAATTTAATCGTGGAGCCGGCATATCATTGGGAGTGGCCGGTCGAGCGGACAGCCCTTACCACGCCACCATTTGACCCAATGAGCAGGACGGACACCATGTCATTCCGATTGGATGCCAAATACCGCGCGGTATCGCTCGGCGGTTCGACCCATGCGGTGGTCACCCACCACGGTGACGGATCGTCGACCCTCCGATCGACCGAAGCGCTCGAGCCCTACCCTCGCAAGCTAACCGAGTGCTTGGTGCGCGGCGCTGCGAACCATCCCGAGCGGGTGTTCATCGCCAAACGGGGCACCGACGGCGAGTGGCGCAAGATCACCTACGGCGAGATGCTGCCGCGAGTGCGCGCCATCGCACAGGCTCTCGCGCAGCGCGATCTCTCAGCGGACCGACCGATCGCCATTCTGTCGGGCAACGACTTAGAACACGCGCAGCTCGCGCTGGGCGCGATGTGGGCGGGTATTCCGACCTGCGCGGTCTCTCCGGGTTATTCCTTGCATGCGACGACGGACAAGCTGCGTCATGTATTGAGCGTTCTCACGCCGGGAATGGTGTTTGCCGCGGGGCCGGAGGGATATGCCGCTGCGATACACGCGGAGGTGACGCCGCAAACGGAAGTGGTGCTGGCTCACGGTGAGCTCCCCGGACGCCCCACGACGCCATTTTCGAATCTGACCGAGACGGTGCCGGGCGTTGCCGCCGACCAGGCTCATGAGGCCGTGACGCCCGAAACCATCGCGAAATTTATGTTCACGTCGGGTTCGACGAAAAAGCCGAAAGCCGTGGTCACGACCCAGCGCATGCTGTGTTCCAACCAGCAAATGCTGCTGCAGTGTTTGCGGTGCTTGGGCGAGGAGCCACCCGTCTTGGTCGACTGGCTGCCGTGGAACCACACCTTCGGTGGCAGCCACAATGTTGGAATCGCGCTCTATAACGGCGGAACGCTGTATATCGATGATGGCAAACCCATCGCTTCGCTGTTCGGTGAAACGCTGCGCAATCTGCGCGAAATTGCGCCAACCGTGTATTTCAACGTGCCGAAGGGATGGGAGGACCTAGTGACGGCTCTGGAGGCGGACGTCGAACTGTGCAAGACGTTCTTTTCCAGGGTGAAATTGCTCTTCTATGCCGCCGCCGCTCTGCCGCAAAACACCTGGGATCGTCTCGACCGGGTAGCGGAGGCGACGGTGGGCGAGCGCATCAAAATGATCACGGGTCTCGGCATGACGGAAACCGCGCCCTCCTCGCTGTTCACGACCGGCGCGCAGGTGCGCGCCGGGTATGTGGGTCTACCAGCGCCCGGCTGTGAAACGAAACTCTCGCCGCTCGGCAACAAGCTCGAGGCCCGGTTCCGCGGACCTCACGTGATGCCAGGATATTGGCGCAACCCCGATCAAACCCGCCAAGCATTCGACGACGAGGGATTCTACCGCACCGGCGATGCGCTGAGGTTCGTCAGCGTTGACGAGCCAGATCTCGGATTATTTTTCGACGGTCGAGTCACCGAGGATTTCAAGCTGAGCTCCGGCGCCTTTGTGAGCGTGGGGCCGTTGGTGCAAAAGATCATCGCCGCCGGAGCACCTTACGTGGCCGACGCCGTCATGACGGGTTTGAATCGCAACGAACTCGGCGCGCTGATTTTCCCCCGGGTCGACACCTGCCGTGTGTTGGCCGGCGCCGCGCCAAACGACACGTTGGAGACGATCCTGGCGGCGCCACCGGTGGTCGGGTTCTTCCAGCAATTGATCGATCGCCTCGCTCAGTCGGCGACGGGAAGCTCGACTCTCGTCACCCGGGCACTGGTGCTCGCCGAACCTCCGTCCTTTGCACGCGGCGAAATCACCGATAAGGGGTCGATCAACCAAGGTGCCGTGCTCGCACAGCGTGCGGCGTTGATCGACGCCATGCACGACGGCAGCATTCCTGCCATTCATCCTCGCAGCCCGTCCGACTCATGATGCGCTCAGTGCGGCCGTGCGGCAGATGAGCTAACAGCACACGACGATCGCGGATGCTGATGACCCCGCACCCGCGACGGTTGGGCGATACCCTTCGCCAGGGGGTTCCCATCACCCGACCGATTACCTCAGAGGTTCTCCATCATTCGACTGATGAGCTGGCGCGCGCGAACACCGCCCATGTCGATGCTGAAAGCCTTGAGCTTGAGGCTTGGATTATTCAGGATCGAGCGCTGCTGCGCCTCCAGAATCGCGACATCCTCGAGGAACACCGCGCCCTGTTGTTTCTTGAACCGCGCCGTGAAACCCGCATCGTCGATATCGAAGTTCCGGGCCATCCCCCAGAAATAATGACTGGTGGTGTCGCTTTCCGGCGTCATCGCATCGATCACGAAGCCGCGCACACCTTGATCGTGGTTCTCCACCGACGCGCCGTCGGTGACCAGAGCGACGCCGACATCGATGATGACGGATGAGGGCGCCAGGAAATGGCAGATCTGCCATCGGTCCACCGGACCCTCCTTCTTGAGGGCATTTCGCCAGAACGGCGGCGCATCGATGGCCGGCATCCAGCGAGTGACCGTAACATTGTCGCCCTCGGCGTGGGTTTCGATCTTGGCCGCGAGGATTTCCTGCTGGCCGATCGATCCCTGGTGTACGTAGGTTTCGTGCGTCAGGTCCATGAGATTGTCGATGACCAGTCGATAATCGCACTTGATGTGGTTATAGCCGCCGTCGAAAGTCCAACCGGGCGTGGAACACGGCCAAAAATTGGGGATTAGCGATGGATCGGCCTTGTCGTTATCGCCGATCCAAACCCACACGAACCGATGACGCTCGGCGGTTAGGTACGCTTTGGTGCAGATGCTCTTGTGGACACGTTCCGTGCTGATCGGCATTTCGATCGCGCGACCGTCGCAACCCACCAACAGACCGTGATACCGGCAGCGAATACTGTCGCCCTCCTTGATGCCCATCGACAAGGGCAACAATCGATGCGGACAGGCATCCTGCAGCGCAACCACCGAGCGGTCGAATTTCCGGTAGAGCACGATGGGTTCGCCGCAAATCACTCGAGCGAGCGGGGTGCGGTCGATCTCCGAATCCCAACCGGCGACGTACCACTGATTCTTGACGAACATTGAGAAGCTCCGCGAATTCCTCGAGTCAACCGGCCGATGCTTGGTAGTGCGTATCCAAGTCCTGCACCAAGCGCTTGGAGGCGAGGAAATAATGCACCGCGGCCCAGACGAAAAACAACGTCATGGTCGCGATCGCCTCCTTGATGCCGGTACTCGACGCCGCCTGGCAAGCACTCATGGTACCAGCATCTTGAAACACTCGGGCTACGCCGCCGGGACAGGCCGTGGAAAAGTGTCCGGCGCTAAAGGCCCTGTGTGCGAACGCGTCGCTCAAGACGCCGGTGAGCGTGGGCCCGAGACCGACACCCACGAGACCGAGCACGACGTTGATCAGAAATGCGCACGACGCACGCATGTTCGACCCCACCATGTTTTGCGCCAGCGCCAAGGAGGGGGTCAGGAACACGAAAAGAGTGACGTGCGCGGCGAGCAAAATCCAAAAGGCGTCGTCGACCGAATTCTGGCTGATGCCATACAGGAACAGCGGAGTCGTCAAGGCAAGGCTGATGCACGGGCCCCAAACGGACCAACGTCGGTCGCGGCGCGCGAGATAGGCGACCCCGAAGCCGCCCACCGTGAATCCGGACGCCATACCGGCGACCGCGATCAGGCCGATGAACTTGCCGGCCTGGGACAGTCCGATGTGAAACACCGCGACGTAGTAGCGGCCCCAAAACTGACCGATCCCGTTCATGGCGGTCGCCGCGAGCCCCGTGCCGATCAGTACATGCACCATGGAGCGTTTGCGGAAGATGAACTTGAGGGTCTCGAGACTGGAGGGCGGCGCCCCGCTCGCCGCGAGCTTGTCGAAGCCGCCACGACGCGGTTCGCGTAGCGTGACCGCGATCAGCAGCGCAATGACGATGCTCGGGACCGCCAGACTGATGAACCAGGTGCGCCAGTCGGCGAATTGGGCGATTCGACCTCCCACCGATGCGCCGACGAAAGCGCCGAGCGGCGCGCCGAACCAAATGATGGTCATGCTGGCGGAGCGTTGCGCGGGCCCGTAATGATCCCCGAGCAGCGAGGCCGCCGGCGGGTTGAACCCCGCGTCGCCGGCGCCCACCCCGACCCGGCATAGCAGCAACTGCGCGAAGCTACGCACCTGCGAGCAGATCAACAAGAACACGGAGAACACCGCCACCGATGCGCCGATGATTCGCGTGCGGCTGCGTCTTTCCGCCAAACGCGCGATGGGGAATCCCGCCAAGGTATAAAAAATGGCGAATCCCAGACCTTGGATCAGGCCCAGTTGCGTATCGCTGAGCTGCAGGTCGTGCTTGATGGCGGGCGCGACGGCGGCAAGTCCCTGCCGATCGGCCAAGTTGAGAAACGTCACCATCAGCAGCAGGAACAGCAACCAGGCTCTATAGAGACGCGAGTGATCGTTCGCAGCCGTGGCGGCGACCTGCGCCGCGATAATGGTCTGTGGATCGGAGGCCGCCATTACTTGCCAAACTTCGCGGTGACACGCACCCCGAAGGTCCGCGGCGCATCGACGGTCGCGTAGATGAAGCCTGGTGCCACCGCCGCGTTCACGCTACCCAGGTACACCACCCGGTCCGTCACGTTCTTGACGTACCCGGTCACCGACCAGATCTTGTCGGCCGTCTCGTAGCCTAAGGACAAGTTCATCCGCACATCGGATGCCACGCTCTCGGTGGGGATGTAGTCCACCGCGATGTAGCGTCGCCCCTGAAAGTCGAAGTTTACCGCGGCATTAACGCTCGAATCGTCCGGGAACGTAAAGGTATGTTGGTAGCCACCATTTCCGGACCAGCGCGCCGAACGCGGCAGCGGCTGGTTGGAGCAATTAATCGTGGTGAACCCGGGGGTGGCCGAAGCGCCGACCAGGCATCCCACGGTACCCGGGGAGTAATTGGCGGTGGGGATTTGGTAGTCGAACTTCTTGAAATAGGAATCCATGTATTCCGCAGTGAGGTTGACCGTGTCCGCCGGCGTCACCCGGGCCAACAGATCGATGTCCGTGCCGAAAATCGCGGCGGACGCGGCATTCAGCGTCTCGAACTGCAGATTGCCGTAAGGATCGTAAGTCAGGTGCGATTGTTGACTGTTTTTATAGTCCCAATAGAACCCCTCGATGTTCGCCTGGAATCGATTGTCGAAAAACCGGTTGCGGGCGCCGAACTCGTACGACGTCAGCTTTTCGGGGTCATAAACGTTACTGATGCCGTTGGCCGAGGTGAACGTGTTGAAACCGCCCGATTTCTCACCGCGGCTGACGGTGGCGTAGAGCATGTTGGTGCCGGTCAAATCATATTCCGCGCCGGCGCGAAAGGTGACGAAGTCGAAGTTGGTCGCGCCTTCGATGTCGGTCGTGCCCGGTGACGTAACGCCGTAGAGTATGCGTCGACCGTTCATCGTCTTGTGCTCATGCGTATAGCGCAAGCCACCGATCAAGCGGAAGGCGTCGGTGACGTTGAACGCGGTCTGGGCGAAACCCGCATAGCTCTTCGTTGCGAGATCCGGAGTGATCTCGCTGTTCAACGGGCTGATGATGGGACTGATGACGGCGAATTGCTCGATGTCGTTGATTTCGTCGAAATAGTAGATACCGCCGGTGACCTTGTACACATCCGTGGTGCGCGCCAACCGCAGTTCGTAGCTTTGCGTGCGGGTGGTCTCATCGTCGCCGAACGGAAATCCCGGCGTGTAGCCGAAGTAATGATCGTCGGTCGTGCGATAGGCGGGTAAGAAGGTAAGCGTTGCGAAATCAAGGTCGTAGTTGAATTCTCCGGATAGGTTCCGCTGCGTATTGCTGCGATTGCTGTCCGTGAGCAGTTCATTCGGCGCCCCGGGCAATGGATGGGGGCCCGAACCCGGTAATGCCAGCAACGGCGCCAGTGGCCCGGCGTCCGCACTGATCGCGGCGTTGTTGATGGGATTCGTGGCACCGCTGTACCGTTCCGTCCCGGGCTGCGTGGGTAACAAGACTTGCCCACCGCCATAGCCACCGACGTGTTCGTAATCGCCGATGATCAAGGCTGAAAACGCCTCGTTCGGCTTCCACATTAACTCCACGCGGCCGCCCTGCTGCTGGTCGTCGTCGGTCCGGTCCTCGAGATAGCCGGCACGATCGATGTAGTTGAACGCACCACGAACCCACAGTGTATCGGTGATGGGCACGTTGATGGCACCGGTGACGTGCTTCAAGTCGTAGTTGCCGTATTCCACCGTGATGTCGCCCGACAGCGCATCGGTGGGCTTGTTGGTGATGATGTTCACCGCGCCGGCCGACGAATTGCGGCCGTACAAGGTTCCCTGGGGACCCTTCAGCACTTCGACCCGACTGACATCGTAGAACAGCGGGGCATAGGACGCCTGATCCGCGGCGTACACGCCGTCGATGTTGAACGCGACCGCCGATTGACCCAAACCGGTGCTGGATTCGTCGCCCACACCGCGGATGAACGCCTGTGTCTCGTTGGCACCCAGTGCGATTTGCAGCCCCGGGACCAGAGCGCTCAGATCCTTGACGTCTTGAACCCCGGCCTTCGCGAGCGCATCGCCGCCGATGACCTGAATGGCCAGGGATGATTTTTGGACGTCTTCCGGGCGACGTTGCGCGGTAACGATGATCTCCTGGATTTCTCCGCTGGTATCCGCTGCGACCGTGGTCGTTGCCGCCGTGCTCGCCGCTGCGGAAGGTGGGGCGGGCGCCGTTGGCTCCGCCAACGCCGCGCTCGCGAGGCACACAGTGCCCAGGGCCGGTCGCGCGACCTGACCCAACAAGGCGGTGAAATGCATGAGTCCAGCTCTGACATTCGCCATATCGATGCCCCCCTCAACGGTCAATTCTTGTACGAACTATTCTTCCGTGAACTGTATACTTTATCGCCATATTAGATGTCAACACATCTTTGATACATCAACATCATTTACCCATTGCTCCGCGGGGGCGATTGGCGGCACACTGTTCGGAGATTGCTTCAATGCAAGAAATTTGCGAATTTATGACGATCCGGAAATCCGACATGAAGAGCCCGCCGCAAAACCCTGAACCCCACCGCAACGCCGATGCGGAAGCAGACACCTCGGCGCAACCTGCGTTCGGCCGCGGTGACCTCGATCAATTCACGGTGGTCAAGATCGCACGCCTGGGGATGGCGCGAGAGCTTGCGACCGCCTCGTTTTTCGAACCCCGATATGGACTGAAGAATGCTGAGCTCAAAGTGTTGATCTCGCTAGGTGTTGGCGGTGCGATGACCATGGGTAGGTTGAGTCGTGAGACGCGGCTTGATAAAGCCTGGGTGAGCCGTTCGGTCTACGGACTGATCGACCGCGGCATCGTGACCAAGTCGGCGGCACCGGACGATGGCCGCGCCGTCCTACTCAAGTTGACGCGCAAAGGCGCCAAGCTCATGAAGGAGATCGGACCGATACTGGCGGAGCGGGAGAAACGTCTGCTGCTCGGCTTGGACAAGCAACATGTGAATTGGCTCCTCGACACCTTACTGACACGGCTGGAAGGTATGCGGGACAACCCGCCGTTCGGTTGATCGCAGCGCAAGGCTACGGACCTGTCGTTGCCGCGACGCAGCGGCGCCATCGACGCTCCGTTCATCGCGGCTCACCGAAGCGCGCGGCGCGGATGTGGATGAATTTCCCGTCCTTGATGCGGTACATCACGAAACTGACGAGCCGAATGATCTCGCCCGCCTTGATGGGCCGAACGATGAAGTCGGGCCAGTCGACGATTGCCTCGAAGCTCGTGTCGAGTTCGGCGGCGACGCCTGTTTCATCGCCGATGAACTGCCGTACCACCAGTACTTCCCGTACCTTCGATCTGACCGCCGCGTAGAACTCGCGAATGCCCTGCGAGCCCGCGATGCTACGCTTTCCAAGTTCCAGCACGACATCGCGGGCGTAGTAGCCGGAATAGCGCTCGACGTCGCCGTCGTTGAACGCGGTGATATACCGTTCATAGTCATCGCGGGTCATGGTCTCTCCCGATTGGACAACTCGTCGTGGCCAATTTTGTTGTCAAAACATCTAGCGTGGCGTTACAGCGCGTGCGCTAGCAGCCTGTCGGACTCGCGGGCGCCGTCACGAGGGTGTGCCACGACCGCAGTAGGCGCATCATGAGTCCGACAGGCTGCTAGGTCGCCGCGACCCAGTTCCCATGCAACCCCGGCCGGATCCGGAACGGCAGGCCGATGGTCGCGACGGGCCCCTGGGCCAGATGCATCGCATCGAACAGCAACAGGCGCGATGCGAATTCGGCGAGCCGGTTCTCGATGCCCACCAAGTAACCATCACCCTCCCGCGTGGACCCAGGTCGCGGTATGAAGGCGGGCTCCTGCAATGACGACACGGAACCCACCCAGTAGGTGTCCGTCGCACCGGAATCGAGATCGATCCGCGCCAACGTATTCATCATCATTCCGGAGGCAGAGCGGCCGCCGGGAAGATCCACGGGTTTTTCCTTGTCCTGCACCAGCAGCCAGCCGAAGCGGTAACGCAGACCGGCGACGCGCTCATCGATGCGCGGAAACTCTCCGATCAGCTCGCACAGACGCCGCATCTGGATCTGATCGCTGGCGCCGTTCATATCGACGGTCCAGCGCGTCATCCGGGATATCGCCAGCGTCGGATCGAAGGGATCACCCGCATAGTCCGGGAAGAACGGGAACATGTTGCCCGCCGCCATGGGGGTATCGAAATGTACGGTCGTGCCCTCGTTGAAGGCATTCATGACGTGGCTGGCGAAACAATTGGACGCGGAGAACCAGCGCATGTCCTTCGCGGTCCCGTTGCGTGGCAGCACGCCGAGATGAATGGGTCGGCTGCGATCGAAGCCAAAATGCGGGAGCCCGCTTCGCAACCGCTCCCAGTCCGAGGTAATCGGTACCACGTGGAATACCGCATAGTCTTCGGTAACCGCGAAGTCATGCATCATGCAGTAGTACGGGATCTCGAACCAGATTTCGTTGGTGACCTGACCTTGCGGACTGATGGTGTAGAACACCATGTCGCGCGTCAGCAGTCCTTTCGCCGCATAGGCGAAGGCCAACATCTCGCCCGTCTTGGGGTCGACCTTAGGGTGAGCCGTAAACGTCCGGCTGCTGAGTTTGCCGTCGAAATCATAGACCGGGTGGGTGGTGTCCAGCGTGTCGGGGTCCATCGCAACCGGTGGGCTGTCTTCCTTCAACGCCAGCAGTTTGCCGCCATGCACGACGACATTCGTGTTCGCGGTACCGCGAATCCTGCCGGCCACGCTCTCGTGATCCGTGAGCGGGTTGCGATAGGCGCCGAACAGACTGCGTCCCGCGTCGCGCTCCAGATTGAACTTCTCGGTGCGTGCCCAGCGCTGCCGCAAGCTGACGTCGCCGTCCGCGAAGCGAAAGCGGGTCACCATCCCATCGCCGTTGAACCAGATGTCATCCGCCGCCATGGGTGGAAACTGCGGGTCCGGCGCCACTCGGTAAAAGGAACCCTTGAGCTCGGCCGGCACCTTGCCGCTCAACACCGGCAGATGCCGCACATCGGCCTCGATTCCGGAAGGTGCGAAGAAGCCCGTGAAACTCTGTGTTTGTGGAAACTGCATGGTGTGATCTCCGACTTAAAGGTTGACGGCGATGGACTTGATTTCCGTGTAGGCCTCGATGCCCGCGCGGCCATTCTCTCGACCCCAGCCGGACTGCTTGAATCCGCCGAGCGGCATGGCAGGATCGACGCCGCCACCGCCGTTGATGCGAATCGTTCCGGCCTTGAGGCGTTTGGCGAGCTTGTGCGCGGCGCTCAAGTCGCGGGTCCAGATGCTGGCCGCCAGGCCATAGTCGGTGTCGTTGGCATCGCGCACGATCGCATCGAGTTGCTCGGTGTCGAAACTCATGGCGCACAGCACCGGACCGAAGATCTCTTCGCGTCGCACCCGCATGCTGGCGGTGGTCCCGGTGAGCACAGTGGGCTCGATGAAATAGCCCGGCCCGGGCAATTGTTTGCCCCCCACCATGACCTCCGCCCCCTCATGGGCGCCGCTCTCGACGTAGCCCAAGACGCGCTCGAGTTGCTTGTCCGACACCAGGGGCCCGATCTCGCTGCCCGGCGCGATCCCGGCCCCCACCTTGATCGACCCTGCGCGCACGGCGATGCCCTCGACCACCTGCGCATAGACGCTTGCATGCGCGAACAAACGCGAGCCCGCCGCGCATATTTGACCGGAATTCGCGAAGATGCCCATGGCGGCCGCTGGAATCGCTCGCTCGAGATCGGCATCCGGGAGGATGATGACCGGCGACTTTCCACCAAGCTCCAAGGTCACTCGTTTGAGATTACCGACGCATGCCTGCACGATGGCCTTGCCGACCGCCGTCGAACCCGTGAACGAAATCTTGTCGACACCGGGATGGGCAACCAAGGCCGCGCCGGCGGCTTGACCGAAACCGGTCACGATATTCACCACGCCCTCCGGAAAGCCTGCCGCCAGCACCAACTCGCCCAATTTGACCGCGCTCAACGGCGTGTTCTCGGCGGGTTTGAGAATGACCGTGCAGCCTGCGGCCAGTGCGGGCGCTATCTTGGCCACCGCCATGATGAAGGGCATGTTCCAGGGCACGATCGCGCCGACGACACCGATGGGCTCGGCCAGCGTGTAGGCATGCCACTCACCGGGAAACGAGGGTGTGATGGTCTCGCCGACGAGCTTGGTGGCCCATCCGGCGTTGTAGCGTAGCTGTTCCGGTGCTGCGGACCCCGCCATGAAGCGCGCCATGCCGTACGGCATGCCATTGTCGAGCGATTCGATCAAGGCGATGTCCCCGGCACTCGCTTCGATGAGATCGGCGAGCTTGAACAGCAGACGGGCGCGCTGCGCCGGCGGCGCCATGCCCCAACCCGGCGACCCGAGCGCGCGCCGTGCCGCGCTCACGGCCAGATCGATATCCGCGGCACCTGCCGCCGCGGCTCGAGCGAAAGGCTTGCCCGTCGCCGGGTTCACGACGTCGAAAGTCTCGCCCGATTGAGCGGGCCGCCACTGACCGTCGATCAACAATTCACGCGGTTTACCGGCGTAGTCAGCCACGACTTTCTCGACATCGGCCACAGAAAATGGATCGCTCATGAATTTCCCTCAATGCCTGTAAACCTTCCTCGAGACTCTTACAGCTTCCTCCGCTTCCTTAGACCGGATCTAACGAATGGCGTAGTAGCGAAACACCGAATGATCGGGCGGATCGTCGGCGCTTTTATGGGGACGACGTTGCCCCACGCCGACGATCACCGTGCGGTTGAGCCAATCGTGCCTGCCCACCGGCACCTTGAAATACGGCGTGCAACGGAAATACGCGGGAATGTCCGCCGCTGCGGCCGAGTCTTGATCGGCGGAGCGCAGCGGTCCATGCACGTATCCCAAATTGCGGATGTAGATCTCCGTACCGTCGTCGGTGAGCAGCATGTAATGCGCATTGAGTTCGACGACGCCGTCGGCGCGCACGGTGGGCCAGTCCGCGCCGCTGAAGTCCACGACACTGCCGTTCAGCAATGGACCGGATATCGTGCCGCCGGCACCGACCGACGTGTAGCCAAAGCGTGCGCCCCCGGACACGGGTCCCACATTCCAGCGCTTGTCGAAATAGAGGGTGAGGTCGAACGCATGTTCGTAGCGCAGCGCGAGTTCGGGCGACTCGTTCATGCCGAGCACTCCTCGGCCGCGCGGACCGTTCCCCCGGTGACCGCCGGACGGCGGATCAAATCCGCCGCTTTCTCAGCGATCATGATGACGGGGGCATTGGTGTTGCCGCCGACGATGGTGGGCATCACGGAGGCGTCGACCACACGCAGCCCCTCGACACCGCGCACGCGCAACTCGGCATCGAGTACGGCATGCGCATCCACACCCATCGCGCACGTGCTGGTCGGGTGCATGGCGGTGCCGATGCGCGCGCGCACATAGGCATCGATCTCGGCATCCGAGTGCACGGCATCGCCGGGCAGACTTTCACGCTCCATCAACGCACTCGCGGGCGCACTGCCGAGATAGTCGCGCGTGAAGCGGATGAAGCGGCGGAAGGCCGCTCGATCACTCTCGGCCTGCAGCAAGTTGAAGCGAATCCGCGGTTTGTCGTGGGGATCGGCCGAGCGCAGTCGCACCCACCCTCGGCTCTCGGGATGCAGCAGAACGTTGGACACCGTGAACACGTGGCCACGGGGTTTACGCCAACCGGGAAACCACATCTTGGCGGTCATGCCCACGGGGCTCACCAGCGTCTGCAGGTCGGGACGCTCGAGGCTCGGATCGGTGCGGACGAATCCCTGTATGCCGATCGGCAGTTTCGCGATATTGCCGCCGCCCGTGAGTTTCCACCGCAGAATCGACCCTATCATCCGGTCGAGGCGCAACTCGGAGTCGAAAGTGATCGGCCCGCTGGCTTCGTACACCATTCCCACCGACGCGTGTTCCTGGAGATTTCTACCGACGCCGGGCAGATCGACGATCGGTTGGATACCGGCCTCCTGCACTTCATCGGCAGGTCCTATACCGGACAGCAACAAGAGCTGCGGTGAGTTGAACGTGCCCGCCGACAGAATCACTTCGCGATCGGCGTATGCGCGATACGACGCTCCCCCCTGGGAGTACTCGACGCCGACCGCCCGGCCACCGTCGATGACTACCCGGTGGGTATGCGCGTGGGTCTTCAGAGTAATATTTGCGCGCTCGAGGACGGGTGCGAGAAAGCGCATCGACGTACTGCCGCGACGGCCCTTGTGGATCGTGAAATCGGGCACCGAAAACCCCTCCATCTCGGCGCCGTAGAAATCCTCCAGCCGACGATGGCCGAGCCGCTCCGCTGTCTGCATCAGCTTCGGGTGGATGACCGCGTCGGTGACATGACGCGCGACCGTCAGCGGCCCGCTGTCGCCGTGAAACTCACCCGCTCCGCGCCAACTATTTTCGGAGCGTTTGAAGTACGGCAATACGCCCGCATAATCCCATCCCGGGAGCCCGAGGTCGGCCCATGCGTCGTAGTCGGGTCGATGGCCGCGCGAGTACATCATGCCGTTGATCGACGAGCAGCCCCCCAATACCTTGCCGCGCGGCGCGGGGATGCAGCGCTCATCGGCGTACGGCTCCGGCTCCGAGGCGAAACCCCACCCCAACCGCGGCGTATTGAAGGCCTGGAACCACGCCAGCGGCATCGCGAGTAGATCGCCGGTATCCGGTCCGCCCGCCTCGAGCAACAGCACCCGCTCATTGCCGGCCGACAAGCGGTTGGCGAGCACACAACCGGCCGTGCCCGCGCCGACGATGATGTAGTCGTAGGTCATGATCTTTGCGTCGAGCGACATGCCGCAGTCTCCTGCGCGGTTTCGCGCGCCGGGGGCGGGTTGCCCAGGATCATATCGGCGGCCTTTTCCGCGATCATGATGGTCGGACCGTTGGTATTGCCCCCGGGTATGGTCGGCATGATCGAGGCGTCGACGACCCGCAATCCGGCGATACCTCGCACCCGCAGTTCGGGGTCGACCACGCTCGCGGGGCCGATGCCCATGGCGCAGGTACCGACCGGATGCTGGGTCACCTGGGCACTGCGCCGGATGTACTCGTCGAGTTCGTCTGCCGTGCGCAAGGCGTCGCCTGGAACGACCTCCTCGCCGGTGAGCGCATCCTGCGGCGCGGTGCGGTAGATACGCCTGGCGATCTCGATGCCGCGGCGCGCCGTCGCGAAATCCTCGGGCTCGGCAAAGTTATTTAAGGTGACCGCGGGCAGATCGTGGGGTTCCGACGACTTCAGTGTGACCCAACCGCGGCTGCGCGGGTGCAGGAGGATGACATCGGCGGTCATGCGATGTTGCTGACGCTCACCGAAACCGGGAACCCAGATCTTGGCGTCCATGCGCACCGGGTTGCTCCAGAGCTGTATGTCGGGTTGCGTGAGTTCGGGCAGCGTGCGTAGCACGATATTGCAGCTATTCACTTGAGTCGCAAAAACGCCGGAACCGGTGAAAATCCAGCGCAGCACCGACCCCGCGACGCGATCCACGCGCAGCTGATTGAGGAAACTCACGGGTCTCTTGAATGCGAAATGCACCGGGACGCGTGGATGTTCGACGAGATTGCGGCCGACGCCCGGCAAATCGACGGCAGGCTGGATGCCATGCATTCGCAAGGTGTCGGACGGTCCGATCCCCGACAACATCAGTAGCTGCGGAGAATTGAAAGACCCTCCCGCTAAAACCACCTCGCGGCGCGCGCGGGCGACGTGCCGCGTGCCACCCGCGTCGTATTCCACGGCGCTGGCGCGGCGCTGGTCTAGCAAGACGCGGCGCGCCAGCGCGCCGGTCACTACCTCGAGATTGGGTCGCCGCATCGCGGGTGTCAGATAGGCCCGCGCCGCGCTGGCACGCCGTCCTCGAGGGTCGATGGTGAGTTCGCCGCGCGCGAAACCTTCCTCGACCGGCCCGCTCAGATCATCGCTTTGATTGAATCCAGACGCGGCGGCGGTCGCCATCAGCGGCGCATGCAATAGGTGCTCCGCGGCCACCTGGGCGACGTGCAGCGGACCACGGGCGCCGTGATAGGGTCCGGCGCCGCGCCAACTCGTCTCCATTTTCTTGAAATATGGCAGCACATCACCATAGCCCCAGCCCGCGCAACCCATTCCGCGCCAGGTGTCATAGTCGGACGAATGACCCCGCATGAAGAACATCCCGTTGATGGTCGAGGAACCGCCGAGTACCCGTCCGCGCGGCAGCATCAGTCGGCGCCCGTGCAAGTGCGGTTCGGGCTCGGACGAATAGGGCCAGGTGTACTGCGGATTGCGCAAGGCACGCATGAAGCCGAGCGGCATGCGCAGCAATAGGTGCCGATCATGTCCGCCGGCCTCCAGCACGAGCACCCTATTGTTAGGATCGGCGGACAGGCGATTGGCCAGCACGCAGCCCGCGGACCCCGCGCCGACGATGACAAAGTCGTAGTCGCTCGGAGTCACAGCTTGAAGACCCGCTCCGCGTTGGTTTGGAAGAACTTCTTCTTGTGCTCGAGCGGCATCCGCATGGCGTCGAGCGCCACGACCTCCTCGGGCGGGCATTGGTACGGATAATCCATCGCATACAGCACGCGCTCGACGCCGATGACCTCTTGCGTGAACTTGATGGCCGGTTCCCAGGCGACGCCCGAGTTCGTGATGTAGAAATTCTCGCGTAGATAATCCGACGGCCGCTTCTGTGTCGGCTTCATGCACTCATAGCGCGCGGCGCCCACCCCGGCCTTGTGCATGAAATCCAGCCGGTACATCCAAAACGGCAGCGCTTCGCCCATGTGGCCGAGGATCACTCGTAACTTCGGAAATCGATCGAGCGTGCCCGAGGTGATGAGACGCAGCGCGTGCATGCCGGTTTCGACGCCAAACCCGAAAATGGCACCGTCGAGCCCCTTCTCGAGCATGGGGCCGATCATGGACCGCGGCGGTGTGTTCGGATGAATATAGATCGGCACGTCCAACGCCTGCGCCGCTTCGAGTATGGGCGAGAACTTCGGATGGTCCAGGTACTCGCCGTTGGTGTGACTATTGATGATCACGGCGCGCATGCCGTACTTCGAGACGGCGCGCTCGATTTCCCGCGCCGCTCCCTCCGGGTCCTGGGGCGCGCAGGCCGCCATGCCGGCGAAGCGATCGGGATGCCTGCGGCAGGCTTCCCCCAGCTGATCGTTCGCGAGCACCGCAAGGGCCACCGCCTTGTCCGTGGGCAACACCTGAGTGCCCGGTGACGTCAGCGCGATCACCTGCTTATCGATGCCGCGTGCATCCATGTCGGCCAGGCGCAGCGCGCCCAAATCCTGCAGACGTTCGAAGATGAACCTCGCACGCGGCGATTGGCTACGAATGTAGAACCCCATGAGACTCTTGAAGCCGGGGTCCGGATCGGGACCGTCCAATACGTCCCGATACAGCGGCATCATCTCCGGCGGCGCGAACGCCTCTTCGGTGGCGATGCGCAGGTAACCCTGCTCACCGCCGGGTTTCAACGCGGCGGGCGTTTGCTCGTTCATGATGTAATCCTCACGTTTGCATGCTCACGCTTGATGAATCGATTTGGTGACGAGGCATGCCTCGAGTCCTTCGCGGCCGTCCTCGGAGCCGTAGCCGCTCTGTTTCACCCCCTGGAAGGGTGAGTCGGCGCCGGCGATCATGGTGGTATTGACACCCACCATGCCGGACTCGATCGCATCCGCGATGCGGTTGGCCTGCCTACCATTTTCGGTGAATGCGAAAGCCGCCAGACCATACGGCAGACGGTTCGCCTGCTCCACGACTTCATCGAAGGTCGCAAAGGGAGCGATGGCGGCAACCGGACCGAAGGGTTCCTCATTCATGATGCGTGCGCTCACCGGTACGTCCGCGATGAGCGTGGGGCGCCAGAAAAACCCCGTCTCGCCGAGACGTTCGCCGCCGACCCGCAGCGCCCCGCCGCGCTCGGTCGCATCGCGGATCAAACTTTCCATCGCCTGGATGCGCCGCGGATTGGCCATTGGGCCCATGACGTTACCGGCTATCAGCCCGTCGCCAACCGGCACGGCTTCGAGGCGTTCCGCGAACGCAGCGACGAAGCGCTCGTAGATTCCTTGCTGGACGTAGAACCGGGTCGGCGAGACGCACACCTGACCGGCGTTGCGGCATTTCGCCGTCGCCAGCGCGGTCACCGCCTTGTCGAGATCCGCATCGTCGAACACGATCACGGGCGCATGACCGCCCAACTCCATGGTGGCGCGCTTGACGGTGTCCGCCGCAAGCTTCAACAACTGCTTGCCCACCGCGGTCGAGCCGGTGAAACTCACCTTGCGGATGATCGGACTCGCCAGCAAATGCCGCGACACTTCGTCGGGAACGCCGAACACCAGCTGCGCGACGCCGGCGGGTAGTCCGGCATCGAGCAGCGCACGCAGCACTTCGATGGCGGAGCCGGGCGCCTCTTCGGCGGGTTTCAGGATCACCGAGCAACCCGCGGCGATCGGCGCGCCGAGCTTGCGGCCGGGGTTATTGATCGGGAAATTCCAAGGTGCAAAAGCCGCCACCGGGCCCACTGGCTCCTTCATGACCAGCGAACGCATGCCGGTGGGCCGCACCAGGACGCGGCCATAAATGCGCTTCGCCTCCGCCCCATAGAAATCGAACAGATTCGCGGTCGCGGTCGCTTCGATGCGTGTCTCGGCCAGCGTCTTGCCCTCCTCGCGAGTGGCGATCTGCGCAATGGTCTCGATGCGCTCCCGAATCAACGCTGCCGCGCGCGTCAACACCCCGGCACGCTCTTCCGCCGTGGAGCGCCGCCATAGACGAAAGCCACTGTCCGCCGCGGCCAACGCTCGATCTAGATCGGCGGCATCCACCAAAGGCAATTCACCGAGGGACTCACCGTTCGCCGGATTGATGACCCGATGCGTGCGGCGCGATCCCGCGCCCAACCATTCACCATCGATGTGCAACCGCAAGGCGGGATAAGAAGACAAAACAGGCTGCGGCATCGATCGGTATCCTTGAGTGAAGGCGTGGGGTGACGGCGTGGGGTGGCGGGCTTGGCGTTACGAGCTTTAGTTATCGACGTGGGTGACGGCGTTCGAGCGTTTGGCAGCTTTAGAGCACTTGAAAGTAGTGAATACGATTCGCGCCCGGCAATTTTTCCGCGACGCCGACGAAAACGTGCTTGTTGAGCCAATCGTGCTTACCCGCCGCGACCTCGAAGCGCGGAGTCACTCGCATGTAATAGTCGGTCGGATCGACGTCCTGCTGCTCTCGCATGCGGGCCATCGCCGCGGCGGAACCCCAGCGATAGCCGCGATTTTGCATGTAGACGACGGTGCCATCGTCCAGTTCGAGCAGGTAGCGTGCGTCGAAATCGAGTACTCCATCGGCACGCACGAGAGCCCAATCGCCGCCGCTCATCGGCATGACGCGGCCCGTGATGCGCCCCTCGACGACGCCACTGTCAACGTACACCGCCGCGCGCGTCTGTCCCGTGGCCGATGGCTTGAGGAAAATCGCCGGGCGCAACACGATCCCGATGCTGAACGCGTAATCCAGCTTGGGTGTGAACGGATGCATTTCGAACATAAAACCACCTCGCCCGTGATCTATGCTGTGCCGCGGACTCAATCTGCCGCGAGCATTTTAGACTTCATTGATTCATCAATGATATAGTGAGTACGTGTGAATCTACAAGCGATATCGGTGACAGCGACCGGCGGGCGGCACGCTTAGGCTGCCTGGAGGCCACTTGTGGCATGCTTTCCCCTCTACAACCCTACGAGAACGTCCCACCCGCATGTTGTCCGAATCGAAGTCTCTGCGCCGCCGCAAAAAATCCAAGTCTGCCAAGAATGCTGGAACCGCATCACCTGCGTTCGACGACGACGTCAATGCGATATCCGACGGATGGGTCATTCCCGGTCTCGACTATCCGTCGTTCAGGTTGGCCCTGGTCGCCAAGGTGATGGATCGACTGACCATGCGTCAATTCGACGGCACCGATGAACTGACCTACCCGGAGTGGCGAGTACTCTCCCGTTTATATTTATCCACGGCTGGGTCCACGGTGCGGCAACTGGCCGACCAGGCGTGGGTCGATCGAGCGGAAGTGAGTCGCGCGGTGGCCGGACTCGAGCGGCGCGGCTTGAGCGATCGCCGCGCCAATCCGCGCGACCGCCGCATGCCGATCGTCTTCCTGACCGCCGCCGGCCGTGCGCTGTATGAACCGCTGATCGCCGCGCGCAATCGCTTTCATGAAGAGGTACTGGCGGCATTGAGTGCGAAGGAGAAGGACACACTCGACCGGTTGCTGAAGAAAATGGTGGATCGCCTGCTGGCCATGTCGAAGTTGCCCACGGCGCCCATCCTGGCTCCGAAGTCTCGCCGCCGATCCTGAACGTGTCGGAACGGAGCTCCTGAAGTGAAATTGCTCGCGTGCGCAGGCTTGCTTGCCGCAGCGGTTGCAACCGCTGCCACGGGCGCCGTATCGCAGGGTGATTGGGGCCAGTACGGCGGCGATTCAGCGGAACAGCATTTCAGTCCATTGACGGCCGTGAACGCGGCTAACGTCGTTGGCCTCGGTCTGGCGTGGAGTTTCGAACTCGACACGAATCGCGGCCAGGAATCGATTCCGGTGGTGCGCGACGGGGTAATGTACGTCTCCACCGCCTGGTCCAAGGTGTTCGCACTCGACGCGCGCGACGGCCGCTCGTTGTGGTCCTTCGATCCCAAGGTGCCGGGCGCGCGCGCCTTCAATGCCTGCTGCGACGTGGTGAATCGCGGTGTGGCCGTCGCGGACGGTCGTGTCTTCGTCGGCACCGTCGACGGTCGCTTGATAGCACTCGACGCCAAGACCGGACGGCCCGTATGGACGACTCGCACGGTACCGGACGGTCGGCCGTATTCGATTACCGGCGCGCCGCGAGTGTTCGATCACAAAGTCATCATCGGTAACGCCGGCGGTGAATATGGAGTGCGCGGCTACGTCACCGCCTATGACGCCGCATCGGGAAGGCAAGTGTGGCGGTTCTACACGATACCCGGCAATCCCGTAGGGCCGAAGGATGGCGCAGCCTCCGACGCGGCGCTGGCCCGCATCGCCACGCCGACGTGGTACGGACATTGGTACGACTACGGCGGCGGCGGCACCGTCTGGGACGCCATCGTCGTCGATGCGGATCTCGGCCAAATTTACATCGGCGTGGGTAACGGCACACCATGGGATCGACGCGTTCGCTCTCTGGGCCAGGGCGATAATCTATTCCTCGCATCGATCGTCGCACTGGATGCGACCACCGGCGCCTATCGTTGGCACTATCAAGAGTCGCCCGGCGAGAGCTGGGACTACGATGCCACTCAGCCCATGATGCTGTCGTCGCTGCAAATCAACGGCGCCGTGACGCCTGTCGTCATGCAGGCATCCAAGAACGGATTTTTCTACGTGCTCGATCGTCGTAGCGGGAAACTCGTTTCCGCCAACAATTTCATCAAGGAGAACTGGGCCGATGGCATCGACATGTCCACCGGCCGCCCGCGCACGCGCGGCGATATCTTTTACGATAAATCGAATTTCATGATGCCCGGCGCCATCGGCGGCCACAGCTGGCAACCGACCTCCTTCAGTCCGGCGACCGGACTCGTGTATATCCCGGCGCAGGAAATTCCGTTCGTGTACGCGCCGGACGCGCACTTCGCCTTCAGGCCGGGGGCCTGGAACATCGCGGTCGACCCGTCCGCGTTCATTCCCCCCAGCGACGCCGCGGCACGCAAGGCCATGATGGCAATGGCCAAGGGCACGTTGATCGCATGGGACCCCATCGCGCAGCGGGAAATGTGGCGTGTGACGCACGACGGCTTTTGGAATGCCGGCGTTTTGAGTACCGCGGGCAACCTGGTGTTCCAAGGTCAGGGCAGCGGTCGCTTCGAAGCGTACCGAGCCGACAGCGGCGCGTTCCTCTGGGGGTTCGATGCTCCCTCCGGGATCATCGCGGCACCGATCACCTACGCAGTGAACGGCGTGCAATATATCGCCGTGCTGTCAGGCTGGGGCGGTATCGCCGTCAATGCGTCGAAGGGCCCTCAACAGCAGGTGGCGCCGCCGGGCAGGGTGCTCGCCTTCAAGTTGGCCGGCAGCGCCAAATTACCGCCCCAAACCCCTATCCCATTGAAGCCGCCAAACCCCTCCGCGGACCCGAGCACCGCGGCACAGCTTGCCGCGGGTAGGGATGCTTACTCCCGCAACTGCGGCGTCTGCCATGGATTCGGCGGCATCGGCGGCGACATCTTGCCGGACCTGCGACGCGCCAGCGCCCTCAGCGATCGGGTGCTATGGCACGCCATCGTCTTAGGCGGTGTCCTCGAGAGCAACGGCATGGTGAGCTTCCGCAAATACCTGTCGGCCGAGGACGCCGAGGCGATCCGCGCCTACATCAGCGCACAGGCGCGGCTCCTGGAGGCCACGCCCCCTGCGACCTCATCCGCTCTACCTTGACTCCAGTCGCACGGCACGGGCGGCGCGTCTCCGGGACCATTGCCTCGCGGGCGGTCGACCGCGTCGCGAGGGGTCAACTGCACCGCACGGCGCTATGAAATAATGCCCCATGCTCCGCATTGAATTCTCCAACCGCATCGAGGCGCTCCGCGATGCCGTGGTCACCGCGCTCGGCGCCGTGCCGCCGTCGCCGTTCACCCCGCAGCAGATCGTCGTGCCGAGCACCGCCATGCGCCGCCACTTGACTCTGGCCATCGCCGAGCGCCACGGCATCTGTGCCAACGTCGAGTGCGTCTATCTCGCGCAGTGGCTCTGGACCCAGATCGCCAAGGTGGTGCGCACGGTTGCCGACCAATCCCCGTTCGCGGCCAGCGCACTGACCTGGCGCCTCTATCAAACGCTGCAGGCATCGACGTGGTGCGAGTTCCCGCGGCTCGAGAACTACCTCAAAGACCCGAACGATGTGCTGCGCTTCGAGCTCGCGAGCGAACTCGCCGGACTGTTCGAACAGTACATCACCTACCGTCAGGATTGGATGCACGCGTGGCTGCGCGGCGGTGTCGTCCCGATGCCGCTGGCCTCCGCCGCCCAACGCGACGACCAAGCATGGCAGTCGGAGCTTTGGCGACGCATCGGCGTGCAACTCGGCGCGGCGCCGGAACATCCGGCGAGCCTTTTCCTGCGTCGCCTCGAAGTGGCGGAGGCGGCCGGCACGGATCCCCTGGGTCTTCCCGAAACGGTGCATGTGTTCTGTCTTCCGGATATGCCGCCGCTGTATCTCGAGGTGCTCAACGGGCTCGCACGCTGGGTGGATGTGACCCTGTATGTGCTGAACCCCTGCCGCGAGTACTGGTTCGACATCGTCGATCCTAAACGCCTGCGCGCCTTGACGCTGCGCGGCGACGCCAGCCACCACGAAACGGGCAACCGCCTGCTCGCCTCCTGGGGCAAACAAACCAAGACCTACATCGAACTGCTGCTCGACCGGTGCGACGAGGCGCCGCTGGACGACGCAGGCTTCGTCGAGTACTTCCCCGATACGATCTTGGGGTGCTTGCAACGCTCCCTCTTCACGTTGACCGAACTCGCACCCGCGAGCCTCACGCTGGATCCCGCCGATCGCAGCATCGAGGTGCACGTCTGTCATTCGATGACTCGGCAACTCGAAGTGCTGCAGGACCAGCTGTTGGCACTGATCGCCGGGCCGTCCCCGCCCCGGCCCGACGAGATTCTCATCGTCACGCCGGATCTGGAGGCCGCGGCGCCGCTGATCGAGGCGGTGTTCGGCAATGTGCCGCAGGAGCGCCGCCTTCCCTTTGCCATCACCGGCCGCGGGCGCAGCACGATCAATGCCGCGGCGCGCGCCCTGTTGGCGCTGCTCGCCCTTCTACCCTCACGCTTCCCCGCGAGCGCACTGGTCGATCTGTTGCAGCAGCCGCTCATCGGTCGCCGCTTCGCGATCGGCGCGGAGGAACTCGAGGTGGTCGAGGACTGGCTCCATGCCAGCGGCGTCCGCTGGGGACTCGATGCCGAGCACCGCCACGAACTCGGAGTTCCGGGCGACGAACGCTTCACCATCACGGACGGTCTCGACCGTCTGTTCCTGGGCTACGCGCTGCCGCAGCGCATGTCCGTGCCCACCTTCGAGCGCATCCCGGCGGGCAACGCCGAAGGTTCGCGGGCGGAAGTGTTGGGTTCGTTCGCGGACTTCGTTGCACAATTGACCGCGCTGCGCGCCAACCTGCGTCAGCCACGTGGCGCCGACGCCTGGCTCGAGGCCCTGCTCGCCGTTCTGGACTCCTTTCTCGCACCGACCGCCGCCGACCTCGAGGAGATCGCCGAGGTACGCGAGACCCTGCGTGAACTGCACGGCAACATGGGCCGCGGCGGGTTGACCATCGGCGTCTCGCTCGCCGTGGTGCGCACCAGCCTCGAGTCCCTGTTCGACGACACCGCCCGCGGCGGCGTTCCCACCGGGTCCATCACGTTCACCTCGATGTCGAGCTTGCGCAATCTGCCCTTTCGCTTCGTCGGCATCTTAGGGTTGGATGACGGTGCCTTTCCCTCGGCCGCCAGGCCGCGCGAGTTCGATTTGCTGGCGACCGCTCCACGCACCGGCGATCGACAACGTCGTCTCGATGATCGCAATCTGTTCTTGGATCTCCTGCTCGCCGCGCGCGCGCGTCTGTACTTGAGCTACACCGGCAAGAGCATCCGCGACAACAGCGTGCGGCCGCCGTCGGTGGTGGTGGCGGAACTGCTCGAAACACTGCTGCCGGCGCTCGCGCGCGAGCCCGGCGATGCGCAGGCATTGGCGGACGCGCGGCGGCAACTCATCGTCGAACATCCGCTGCAAGCCTTCGCGCGAGACTATTTTAGCGACGGCGATCCGCGTCGGCGCAGCTACAACCGTGAACTGTGCGACGCGCTGCGCCATGGCTCGACGGACCCTGCTCCCGTCCCGGAGGCGCTGGGTCATACCTCGGCGAACCCTGCTACCGTTTCAGAAACGCCGGGTCATACCTTGGCGGACACGGCTCAGGTCCCAGAAACGCCGGGTCATGCCTTGGCGAACTCCATTCTGGTCCTAGGCAAAGCCGACGCCTCGGGAGCTGCCGACCTTGGCGACGGTGGCGGTGGCGAAGATGATGATGATGCCGACGTCGATCGCACCTCCGGGCGTTTCTTCGCCGCGCCACTGTCAGCTCCAGGTCCCGAATGGCGCAACGTCTCGCTCCTTCAATTGCAGCAGTTCTTCCGCAATCCGTGCAGGTTCCTCTTGCAGCAACGCCTCAGAGTTTCGCTGTACCGCGAAGACGATAGTGTGGCCGACGCAGAGCCGTTCCTTCCGGATCATCATTCGCGCCAACTGCTGGCCGAGCGCTTGCTGCCGCACGCGATGCAGGGGCTCGGCCCGCAGGCGCTGAGCCGTCTGGCGCAGGCCGGCATCGAGTATCCACCGGGCGCATTGGGGTCGGTGGCGCTCGCCGACGAATTGGGCTCGCTGCAACGCTTCGCCGACGAAGTGCGAGAGGCGACGCTGCCGCCGCTGCTGCCGCCGCTGGCCGTCGATCTGCCATTCGTCATGGAGGGGGAGCACTGGCGGCTGACCACGCTGCTGGCCGAGCGACGCGATACCGGACTCGTGCTGCATCGCTATGACGACACCCGTGCCGGCGACTACCTTGCGGGATGGCTGTCACATCTCGCGGCCACCGCCGCCTCGCCCACGCCCATCGAGACGCGCTGGATCTCGCGCGACGGGAGTTTTCGCTTCACCGACTGCCGCGCGGCGGCAGCCCTTCTCGAGACACTGATGATGCTGTACCGTCGCGGCTTGAGCGAACCCATTCATTTCTTTCCCAAGTCCGCGTGGGAATACATCAAGCACGATCGCAATCTCGGCAAGGCCCGCGCGGTGTGGCATACGACCTTCGGCGCGGCTCGTGGTGAAGACACGCACGAGGCCTATCGCCTCGCGCTGCGCTGCATCGCCGACCCCCTGGATGCCGAGTTTCACGCCTGCGCAGAGACTGTGTTCGGCACGGCCCGCACCTACCTCGACGACCCGCGCCTATGAACGCCGCGGCGTGCACCCCCGAACCGCTCGATGTGTTCACGTGCCCACTCGCGGGTGTCAATCTCATCGAGGCATCCGCCGGCACCGGCAAGACCTGGACGATCTGCGGTCTGTACCTGCGCCTGCTGCTAGAGCACGAATTGACCGTGCAACAGATTCTGGTGGTGACCTTCACCAATGCCGCCACGGCGGAACTGCGCGAGCGCATCCGCACTCGCATTCTCGAGCTGCTGAAGTTTCTGAGCGGCCCGGCGACGGGCGCTCCCGACCCTTTCATCGCCGAACTGGCCGACACGCTGCTGCAGCGGCCGGCGATGACTCGACAGCATCTCACCACGCGACTGGAACTCGCGCTGCACTCCTTCGACGAAGCCGCCATCTTCACCATCCACGGTTTTTGCCAGCGCGCACTCGCCGACAATCCCTTTGCCGCAGGGCTGCCCATGCGCACCGAACTTGTGGAGAGCGATCGCGATCTGCTCGAGGAAACCGCGTGCGATTTCTGGCGTCGGCATGTCGCGCACGACGCGACGCCCGAGTTCGCCCGCTACATCGCTGCGCAGAGGGACTCCCCCGCCAAGTACGCGCAGCTACTGGAACGCCATCTGGCGAAACCGCTGGCGCGTCATGTCTGGCCGCCGGATCTCGATGAGCCACCGCTGGCGGCCTCGCTGTTGGATCTATCGTATGAGACCGTCCGCACCCAGTGGTTGGCCCACAAAGCCGACATCGGCGCGGTTCTCACTGCGGCACTCGATCAACTCAAAGGCAACATCTACAAACCGGCCTCGCTGCTCGAGACAGCGGCGGATTGGGACCTGCTATGCCGCGACGCCGATCCGCTTGCGCCCCTCGGCAAGAAAGCCAAATTGTTACGGGCTAGCGTGCTCAGCGACGGCACCAAGAAGAAATGCGTCACGCCGACTCACACTTTCTTCGTCCAGGCCGAAGCCTATCTGTCGCAGCGCGAGGCGCTGCAGCACTCCTTGTTCCTGGAGCGCTGCCGGCTGCTGCGGCGCCTGTTTGCCGAAGGCTCGATGCAGCTGCAAACGTTGAAGCGCACCCGCCAGGTGGTGGCCTTCAACGACATGCTCGCGAATGTCCATGAACGGCTGCAGCATCCCGACTATCCCTGGCTGGCAGCGTCGATCCGCACACGCTTTCCCGCCGCCCTGGTCGACGAATTCCAAGACACCGATCCGCTGCAGCTCGCCATCTTCAAGAAGATCTACGACACGCACGATGCGCCGGTATTTCTGGTCGGGGATCCGAAACAGGCGATCTATGGTTTCCGGCATGCGGACCTGCACAGCTACCTGCGCGCCACGCGCTGGGCGGCTCGGCAATGGTCGCTCACCGACAATCAACGCTCGGTTGAACGACTGTTGACGGCGCTCAACACGCTGTTCGGCGCCAACGGCAATGCCTTCGTGCTGCCGGAGGTCCAGTACCGCGCGGTCGGCTACGGTGATAAGCCGCGCGCCGTTCTCGTCGACTCGAGCGCAGCGCGCGCGCCGCTGCAGGTGTGGCGACTGCCGGGGGGAGACGGTGCAGCGATGAAGTCCAAGGCCGATGCCAAGCGCGCTGCCGTCGACGCCACGGCGGCGGAAATTGCCCGCCTACTGCAGGCGGCGCAGGATGGCCAAATCACGCTCGATGGCCGCGCGCTCCGCCCGAGCGACATCGCGGTGCTGGTGCGCAGCCGGTCATTGGGGGCCGCCGTCAAGCAGGCCCTCGGATCACTTGGCGTGGGCGCGGTTGAGCTGTCGCGCGACAGCATCTTCGGTTCGCCCGATGCAAGAGACTGGGAGAGCGTGCTCACCGCCATCGCCTCGCCCACGCGCGATGGTCTGCTGCGCGCCGCGCTCGCCACCGAGATTTTCGGTCAGGATGCGCCCGCGATCGAACGCATCGCCGCCGACGACACCGTATTGCCCGGCTGGATCTTGCAATTCATGGAGTACCGCGATCTCTGGTTGAACCGCGGTTTCGGCGTCATGGTCCGCCAGGTGTTCGCCGATCAAGGTGTCGCCAAGCGACTGCTCGCCCGCGCCGACGGCGAGCGCCGCCTCACCAACTGCCTGCACGTGGCCGAGGAATTGCAGAAGGCGGCGCAATTGCATCAATCCCCGGAGGCGCTGCTGCGCTGGTTCAAGGTGGCCCAGGCAGAGGACGACCCGGTGGACACCGCGCAGCTGCGCCTCGAGTCCGATCAGAACCTGGTGCAAATCGTCACCATCCATGCCTGTAAGGGGCTCGAGTACCCGATCGTATTCTGCCCCTTCCTCTGCGACGGCGGCACCCAGTTTGGCGCTCCCGGCCCTAAGGGTCATGAATATCACGATGCGGCGCTCGAACCGGTGATCGATTTCAACGACTACCTCAAGGACGATCCGGAGTTGCTCCGTATCAAGGCGCAGATCAAGGTAGAACAGGCGGCGGAGTCGGTGCGGCTCATCTATGTCGCGCTGACCCGCGCCGTGCAGCGCTGCTATCTGGTGATGGGTCCGTACCACTCGCGCACCAAGGACGAATCCGCTCGCAGCATGCTCAATTGGTTGGTCGCGGGTAACGGCAGCGCGCCCGCGACCTGGTTCGACTCGCAGCCCAACCGCGAAGCGCTCGATGCCGCGTGGGATCGCCTCGCCGCGGCCAGCGGCGGCGCACTGGTCATCGCTCCCCTACCGATGCAGCGCGGCGTGCCGTTACTTGGAGAGAACACCGACGATGCCGCGCTGACGACCCCCACGCCGCCGGGCAACGTGCCCGGCGGCTGGCGCATGAGCAGCTACAGCGACTTGAGTTACGGCGCGCGCAGCGAGTCGGCAGCCGGCGATCATGACGCGCGCACGCTGAAGGCTCCGGCGGCGGCCCCTCGGCCCGCCGACTTGGGTCCGGACGACATTCTGCGTTTTCCGCGCGGCGCGGACGCCGGCGAGTGCATCCATGCCGTGTTCGAGCATATCGATTTTGCCGATCGCAGCGGTTGGGACCGTGCCATCGACGCCGCACTCCAGCGGCATCCGCAATCTAGCATGCACGAACCCGCGGCACTCGCGGCGCCGACCTTGGCCCGCATGTTGTGGCAGTTGGTGGCACACGTGACCAGCGCCACATTGATCCCCGGATTGCAATTGAGCTCGGTCCCTCTGCACCGCCGACTCACCGAACTCGAGTTCAATCTTCCGGTACCGCGCCTGTCCGCGGCCGCGCTCAACACGACGCTCGCGGAACTCGGGTACGAGGTGCCGTCTCTGACCTTCGGCGCCCTCGAAGGCTACTTGAAGGGTTTCATCGATCTGGTGTTCGAACACCAAGGCCAATACTTCATTCTCGATTGGAAATCGAACCATTTGGGCTACACCGCGGCCGACTACGGCGCCGCCCCCCTAGAGCGCGCCATGGCGGACCATGGCTATCATCTGCAATACCTGCTGTATACCATCGCCCTCGATCGCTATCTCGAGCTGCGCGTGCCGGGCTATCGCTACGAGACGCATTTCGGCGGCGTCCTGTACCTGTTCGTGCGCGGTGTCCGGCCCACCTGGCCAGGCGTCTTTTTCCACCGCCCCAAGCCTGACACCCTACGCGCGCTCAATGACCTGCTCGGCGCGCGGCGCGCCACGGAGGTGAGCGAGTGATGCCCGCCACTGAAACAGCTGTAGCCGACGGCGTCTCCACCGCTCGCACGGCGCCCGAAGACAGCCTCGCCGCCGCGTTCGCGCAACACGTCGCGCGCTGGGCACAGGCCGAGGGCGCCTCCCTCGCCGCACGACAACTCGTGCAGCGCGCCGCGAGAGCGGTCAGTAAGGCAACCTCCGATGGTCACAGCTGCTTGCACCTCGACGAACTCATGCAGATACCGGACTCCGCAACCGCGACACCGCCCGACAACGTAACGCTTCGAGCCGCGTTGCTCGCGTCGAAGGTGATCGGCACCGCCGACGCACCCGCCGCACTACCGCTGATTCTGGATGACGACCGCCTCTACCTGCATCGCTACTTCGACTACGAATGCCGGCTCGCCGCGAGTCTCGCCGCACGCAGCGCGGAGGGTGGCAGCGCTTGGCGCGGGCGCGTAGCGAGTGGCGGCGAGTCGAGCGGCGAGCGAGCGGAGCTTGCCACCGCCGACACGCTGCCGACCCACGTAGTCGCCCTGCTCGACCGACTGTTCACCACCAACGCACACGAGCCCGGCGCCCCCGACTGGCAGAAACTCGCCGCCATCACCGCGTTGCTCGGACGTCTCACCATCATCAGCGGCGGCCCCGGCACCGGCAAGACCACCACGGTCGTCAACCTGCTCGCCTGTCTGCTCGAGGCGAATCCCGGCTGCCGTATCGCCCTGACCGCGCCCACCGGCAAGGCCGCGGCGCGCTTGACCGAGGTGATCCTGCAACGCGCCGGCCACCTGCCCGATACGCTGCGCGCCAGGCTGCCGACCGAATCCTTCACCATTCATCGCTTGCTTGGGCTAATGCCCCACGGCGAGTTCCGTCACCACGCCGGCAACCCACTGCCCATCGACGTGCTCGTCGTCGACGAAGCCTCCATGCTCGATCTCGCGCTCGCGGTCCACCTGATCGAGGCTGTGCCCTTGGGCGCCCGCATCATTCTGTTGGGCGACAAGGACCAACTCGCCGCGGTGGAATCGGGCGCCGTGTTCGCGAACTTGAGCGCGCAACCCACCTTCAGCCCACAGCGCATCGAAACACTGTCGCGTCTCGGTGGCATCGCGGCGCAGACATTGCAAGCAGCGCAGCGCGAGTCACCGCTGCCCGATTCTCCGTCACCCGATCCGCAAGTCTCTGCCCCTCTCGAAGACAGCGTGATCTGGCTGCGCCGCAACTACCGGTTCGCCTCGAACTCCGCCATCGGGTTGCTGGCCACGGAAATCAACGACGGCAAGGCCGCCCGCGTTCTAGAACGACTTAGGGATCGAGCCGATCCGTCCCTCGTCTGGCTGAATGACGGCGGCAGCGCCCCGTCACAACTCTCGCTTCACGCGATTCTGGACGGAGTCTCTCCCTACCTGGAGGCGGTGCGCCACCAGTCGTCCGAGCCCCGCGCCATCACCGCGGCCTTCGGACGCTTCCGCGTGCTATGTGCGCTGCGCGAGGGTCGCTGGGGAGTGAATGCCCTCAATCGCGAGCTCGGTACGCACTGCCGCCGCACGTTGCGACATCCCTTGGACCCTGGGCTGCGTTCCGAGTGGTATCCCGGCCGCCCGGTCATGGTGCTGCGCAATGACCCCGTACTCGAGCTATTCAACGGCGACATCGGCATCGTGCTGCCCGACGCCAACGCGGCATTACAGGTGTGGTTCCCCGACGGCATGGGCGGCTTTCGCGCCATCCCGCCGGTTCGACTGCCGGACCACGAAACCGCATTCGCGATGACCGTGCACAAATCGCAGGGTTCTGAGTTCGAGCAGGTATTGCTCGTCCTGCCCGCCGAGAAGAACCGGGTTCTCAGCCGCGAACTTCTCTACACCGCCGTCACGCGCGCACGCGAACGACTGACCCTGGTCGCAAACGCGAACGTGATCGCCAGCACGGTCGAGACGGCAACGCGGCGCGTGTCGGGGCTGTCAGCACGACTGCGGCGTCAGAAGCGTTGACCGACCCCGTCTCTATCGATGCCGAGGCGTACCGGCTCATGCGCGACGGACGCTTCGCCGACGCTCTGCCGCTGGCCGAGCGCGCCGTCGAGCACGCCGCCGTCTGCCTTCCCGGCCACAGCTTTCTCGCCACGCTGCTGTTGAAATTGGGTCGAGTGGCGGACGCCGCACAGGTGGTGGCCCGGGCGGCGGCACTGTCCACGGGTACCGCGGAGGCCTACGACGGACTCGCGTACGTTGCCACTGAACTCGGCCAGCATGAACGCGCCAATACGCTCTACCGTCGTGCAACCGAAATCGAACCCACGAAGCCGCGCGGCTGGTACAACCTCGCCTGCAGTGAACGTAGTTTCGGCCGGCTTGCGAGCGCCGAAGAGGCCTGCCAGCGCGCGATTACGCTGGATGCCGGGCACTACCCCAGCGTATTGCTGCGCTCGGAATTGCGCGTACAAGCCCCGCAAGCAAATCACGTCGCGGATCTCGAGCGGCGCCTCGCGGATCCGCGGCTCAATATTCATGGCAAGATATTTTTGGGCTATGCGCTGGGAAAGGAATTGGATGACCTACGGCGCTTCGATCACGCGTTCCGGTGGTTTGCCGCCGCCGCTCGCCTGCGCCGATCGCAGATTAACTACGATGTCGTCGGCGACGAGCGCCGGCTAGAGCGTATAGCGGAGGTGTTCTCCGCGCAGCATCCGCACGACCGGGCCGCGCGGAATGATGCGCCGTTAGGCCGCAAGCCCGGGCCGTACGACGCGGCGGCGCGGGACGATTACGCGACGCAATACGACCCTCCAGCGCACCACGACGCTCAGCGAGCGCCGCAAGGTTCCCGCTATATTTTCATCGTGGGGCTGCCGCGCTCGGGCACGACATTGGTGGAGCGTATCCTGACGGGGCTTGCCGGCGTGCGATCGAATGGTGAGACGGACAATGTCTCCCGTGCACTCAACGCCGCGACCGCGGCAACGGTAGCAACGACTCAGGGCGACATGATCGAGCGCGCCGCCGCGGCCGATCCGGCCGCCGTGGCCGCGCACTACGCCAAGCTCGCCCGGACGGGAGCCGCGGGCGAGCGGATCGTGGAAAAGCTGCCCACCAATTACCTGTACCTCGGCGCAATCCGTCGCGCCCTACCGGCCGCCAAGATATTGATCGTCCGCCGCTCGCCACTCGATAGTTGTTTCGCCATGTATCGAGCCCTATTCGGCGACGCCTATCCATTCAGCTATGACCTCGCCGAACTCGCGCGCTACTACGCGGCCTATGACAAGCTCATGAATCACTGGCGCGCGCTGCACGGCGCCGCGCTTCACGAGGTGGTGTACGAGGAGCTGGTGCAAGAGCCGCAACGCGTGGGTGCCGCGCTCGCAGAGTACTGCGGCCTCGAATGGCGCGAAAACGCCACCGACATCCAAAGCAATCGGTCGGTGTCGCTGACCGCGAGTGCCGCGCAGGTGCGCCGCCCGATCTACGGCAGCTCATCCGGCCGTTGGCGACACTACCGACGGCATCTCATACCGCTGATTTCCGCTCTGCGTCGTCACGGGGTAGAGGTCCCGCACGATGCCTGAAGCGGCACAAACGCGCGCCGCCGCCATCATGGATTGAACTTGTACTTGATCTCGATACCGATGGTGCGCGGCTGCGAGATCAAGTAGCGTGGCCGCACGGTCGGGCTCTGCAGCTCGATCACTTCGGATTGCTCGTCGCCCAGGTTCGCGCGCACATCGAATAGATTTTTGGCGAACAGCGACGCTTCCCATGGACCGTCGATGCCGCCCACATGCATGTCCACCATGCTGTACGACGCGCGCGGTCGACCGCCGTCCTGCACGGGAATCACGGAATAGCTCACGCTGCGTCCGGTAAAGCTATATTGCGGCCGCACGAAGGCGCTGCCGAACGAGGTCGGCATGCTGTAATCGGTGAGCAGCGAGGCCGTCACCTTGGGCACGCCGTTCAGCGACTGACCGGCGACGAATCCCGTCGCCCCGGCGGGCACGGAAGTGATTTTCGCATCGTCGTACCCGACGGACAGGCTCATGTTGAGCCCGTGTATCGGCGCCAGGTCGGTTTCGAGTTCCACGCCGGTGCTGGTGGCGGTACCGGCGTTCTCGGTCACGCTGTAAGTACAGGGCAGCAGAATATTTTGCTGAATGTTGTTCCAGTCGATGCGAAAGGCTGCGGCGCGCAGGTTCATACGGCCGTCGAACAGGGTGTCCTTCGAGCCTACTTCGTAGCTCCATAGGGAGTCGCTCTTGTAAGAGCCGGCTCCGGCACCGCACTGATCCGGCACGCTGTTGCTGCCGCCGCTGCGAAAGCCCTTTGCCGCACTGGCGTACACCATGTAGTCGGGAGTGAACTGATACTTGGCGGTGTAGCGCGGCGTGACCGAGTGTTCGCGGTGACTCGAGTAGGCGTCGGTGAGACCTTCATTGATCCATCCGTACCAGTAGTTGTGCTTGTTGTACTCGAGCGTGGAGCCGCGGATACCCGCCGACACCTCAAGCCCCGCGACCGTGTAGGTCAAGTCGCCGAATTCGGCGGCCTCGTTGTTCGACAGCGGCACGTCCTGAATATAGGGGTAGTACGAGTAGAGCGGCTGCCCGGTGAGGACGGGTTGAGTAATGTCCTGACCGGTATGGCTCTTGCCATGCTGGGTATACAGGCCGGCGATCAGCTGGACCGGCAACGAGAACGACGACTCGAAGCGGATCTCTTGCGTGACCGAGTCCAGGTTCAGAAAACTCGGCGCGGGCGAGGCGAGATACTCCGCGGGCAAGAGACCGGTCGCGTACGTAGGACCCCAGAAGGTGGCCGAGACTTCGGTGTTGTCCTCGACGTCCACCGTATGCCGGTGAAACCACGCGCTCGAGGCAATGACGGAGCCTAGGTCCATTGTGTACTTCGCCGTCAAACTGCTGAAGGTCCATTGATCTTCGCTGGACTCTTCGATATTGAGGGGCCGTTCCTGCACCAGATTAGCGGTTGAATAGTCCGCGAGCGGAAAGCCATTCGTGCGGTCATCCTGAAAAATCACCATCGGTTTGATCTCGAGGCCGGGCAGTGCCGACGGCGTGTATTTCAAGGTCAGCATGCCGCCGTATTGAGTGTCGCTTGCGATGTGCGAGTCCACTCCCGTTCCCTGCCCCGGAGGTAGTGAATAGCCGGGCGTCGTGACCACGCCGTAGTCACGGCTGAAGTAACCGGGCTTGTACACGTCGTAGGCGCTGAACTTGAGCCCTAGCTCATCGGCGATGAGCGGCAGGTTCACCGTGCCCGAGACGTCGTAGCCGGCACCGCCGTCGTTGATGTCGAATCCCTGCGCATCGATGTAACCGGTAATACCTTGTGCCTCGGCCGACTTGGTGATGAGACGTACGGTACCACCCATGGCCGAGGAGCCGAACAGCGTGCCTTGCGGGCCGCGCAGCACTTCGATGCGTTCGAGGTCCAAGACACGCGGATCCAATGCCAGCGGCACCGGCGTATCGTCGATGTAGAAGCTGGTGGTCGCCTGACCATTGCGGTACCGACCGCCGGTGATGCCGCGGATGGTGATCGTGCGGCCGTTCGTGATGCCGAAGTCGCTGCCGGTTCCGAACGACAAGTTGGGAATGGCGTGTGCGTAATCCGTGAAGTTGACGTCGCTGAATTTCGCCAACGTGTCGCCGGAGATCGCGGTGACGCTCAACGGCACCTCTTGAATGCTTTCACTGCGTCTCTCGGCCGTCACCGTCACCGGCTCCAGCGTATCGCCGCCGGTGTCCGCCGCGGCGGCGCGCAGCGCCGTACAAATCGCAGCGGCCAACAAGGTCATCTCTCCACGCGCACTGAATTTTTTTCGCATGACGCATCCCCGAACCGTAGTTATTGATCAAAATCGACAAATTCAACTTTAAATGGAGCAAGTACCATGCCACATGTAAATCGCGACACTGGACGCCTACCCGCCATCAGCCGGCCCAAACCCGCCGCGCGACGCTCGATCACGGGGCATTCGTGTGCATACCTAGTGCATCGCGGCCGAGTCGGTCGCCACACGCACCCGCCGTCGATATACGTACAACGGGATACCGAGACACGCCAAGATCAAGCCGATGATGGATTCGCCGGGGCGGCTCAACAGCGTGGAGATCACGAAGGCGATGGCCACCACGATGTACAGCGCGGGCAACCACGGATAGCCCGCGCAGCGATAGGGTCGGAGCCGGTCGGGTTGAGTTCGCCGCAGGATGAACACGGCGCCTACCGTCAGGGCATAGGTCAAGGTCATCATGAAGATGAAGCAGGTGTACAACTGCTCGTAGCGGCCGCTCACGATGAGGACGATCACCCAGGCGCATTGCGCGAGCAATGCCGTGGTGGGTGTCTTCCAGCGCGGATGGATCCTGCGCATGCTGGTGAAGAAGGAACCGTCGATGGCCATGCTGTAGTAGATGCGCGCGCCGCCGAGTACCACCACCGAGGCCGAGCCGAAGGAAATGGCGCCGATGAACAGCGATACCCACCGACCCGCATCATGCGAGAACAGAGCGCTCATCGCGGCGTCGGCGACCGCCGGTTGCTGCGCCATGATCTGCGGCGGTAACGCATACATGAACACGACGTTGGCGGCCAGATACGTGACGATGATGAGCGAGATCCCGAGGATCAATCCCAGCGGCAGGTTGCGCCCCGGGTTCTTGATCTCGCCACCCACCCAGGAGAGAAATTCCCAACCGTCGAAGCTGAAAAAGAGCGCGATCATGCCCACGCCGAGGCCACCCACCGTCAGCGGCGTCATGCCAGCGTGCGCCGGCGTCTTGAAGTGCGACCACGAGCCATGGCCAAACGCAAGGCCCGCGACCACGATGAGTCCGAGTGCGGCAAGATACCCCACCGCGGTGATGTTTTGCAGCCACGCCGCGATCCGCACGCTGCGTAAATTCACGGCCGTGAGCACGATGACGGCGCCCACTGCGAACACCGTCTGGCGGGTGATGTCGAGGTGCAGGGCGGACAAGCGCAAGGTCGCGACCACGTGCTCCAGCTCCAAATGCGGAAACGCGCGGCCGATGAAAATGGCCGAACTGATCGCCATCGCGGCCACCGCGCCACTGCTACCTGCGGTGAACAATATCCATCCATACAAAAAGGCCGCAAACCGGCCATAGGCTTCACGGATGAACACGTATTGGCCGCCGGCTTCCGGATACATGGCGCCGAGTTCCGCGCAGGCGAGCCCGGCGATCAGCGTGATGACGCCAACCACGACCCAGAGCAGCAACGCGACCGCGGGACTTGGTACGGCGCGCAGCACATCGGCCGGAACGATGAAAATGGAAGCACCGATGGTGCCGCTCACCACGATCATCACGGAATCGAACAGCGTCAATTGACGCTCGAGTTTTTGCCCCCCCGTCGCGTCAATGCGCATGGTCGAAAACGCAGCGGCCTGTCTGACTCACGCTGCGCCCGCCGCGGTTGTGACGCCTCGCGACCGGTGCGCCGCGTCGCTCTCGGTGCTCAGCGAATTGCCGCTTCAGGGCGCTAGCTTGAATAGTCAGGCTCCTCTCGATCCAATACCCGTTTGATGGCGGTCAAATGCTTTTCGGCGTAGGCATCGAACACGGGCACCTGGCTCGCGAGAGCGGCCGCGATCGTCTCCGTCACATGCTGCAGCGGTCGACCCGCCGACATCGCGAGAATTTGACGCTGGCAGGTGTGTTCCAGGTAGTAGAGCCGGTCGAAGGCGGCAGCGATGGTGGGTCCGACCACCAATGGTCCGTGGTTGCGCATCATGAGAACGTTGTTGTCCGCGAGAATCCCCGCTTCGCGCTCACCTTCTTCGACCGAGAAGGCGGCCCCGTGACAGTCGTCGTCGTAGGCGATCTTGCCGAAGAATTGAAACCCCGGGAGGAACACCGGTTCGACCCGCGCATCGCGAATCAGGCACAGGGCCGTCGCGTAGGGACTGTGCGTGTGTAGCACCGCCTTGGCCGCCTTGTTGCGCCGGTGGATGGGCGCATGCAGCGAAAACGCGGATAATTCGACCGTGCCCGTGCCTTCGACGATGGTGCCATCGAGATCGCATAGTAGGAGGCTGCTGGCGGTGATTTCAGACCAGAAGTAGCCCTCTGGATTCACCAGGAATAGCGCGTCGGAGTGCGGTGCGAGGAGGCTGAAATGATTGCACACGCCCTGCTGGTAGCCCAGGCGGGCCGCCCAGCGCAGCGTCGCCGCGAGGTCGATACGCGCGTCGCGGAGACTTGCTGTCACGGGTTTTGCGCGGCGTGCAAGCGTGGGGTGCGCTTTCTCGCTGCACGCGAGGTGAAACCATGTCGACTGAAACGCTCATCAACCCGTGGCATGTGTGGAATCCGCCGCGATACAGATGCCACGCATCTGAATGAGCCCTAAATCCATGTGCCGGTCGATCTCTTCGAGCATGAGCTCAAGGTTCTCGCCCAACGCCAATTCCAGAAAGCGCTCGTGCATGCCCGCGCTATCGGGGCTGTCGACGGCGGCACGATGCAGAATGAAGCATAGCTGCATGCGGCGCGTGACATGGCGCCAGGTATGCATCAACAGCCCGTCGCCCGCGAACTCGTACGGCACGCTGTGGAAATTGATTTCCGCACTCATCTCGTCTGCCGCTGCGCCGCGCTTGGCCGCCAGCAGCAACTCTTCATAGCGCCGCACCAGCGTCCGCTTGAATTCGGTATCGCGACGCGGCCACACCAGCGTGAAAGCGTATTTCTCCAGAACTCGGCGCAGTCCGTACGCCTCGGCGATGGTGTGCTCGTCCATCGTGGTCACGTAGGTTCCGGTGTAGGGCTGGCTGTACAGCAGCCCTTCGTCGATGAGTTGGCGAATGCCCTCGCGGATCGGCCCGCGACTCACGCGCAGTCGCGCCACCAAATCCATTTCCGTGATTTTCGTGCCGGGCGGCAGTTCGCCGGACAGGATGGCCTCGCGTAATGCGTCCACCACCAGGCTACGGCGAGTCACCGCGGGCAGCGGCTGGATGGCTTTGACGTTGCTCATGGCGTCTCGCAATGATTTCACCGTAAAGTCACATGCTCTTGAAGGATTGTCAACAATCGATTCAGGTATCACTCAGGCGTCAGGTGATCGCTCGGGCGAATGCCGTCGCGATGGGTTCGGCATCGCTCAATGACACGCAGGTAGGAATCAGACACAGCACCCCGGAGCGCGCGCGGCTCGAATCGACCCGCACCGACGGGGTGCCGGCTCGCAGTCGCATCGCCAGCGCGTGGGCGTCGAGATTCTTCCCGGTGATTTCCACGCGCGGCACGCCCCGCGCCTCATCATCGAGGACGATCCGCGCCGCGAGCTGCGGTACCGTGTTGCGCAGCGCCGTGAGCAGTGCCTGCGCGATTTCGGTTAAGCGCTCCTCGCGCGCGTCATCCGCAGTATTGGCGAAAGCGTCGAGCGCCAGCAGCAAGCCGATGATTTGTTCCTTGCCGACCTTGCAGGCACGACCGATGCCATTGCGCGGCACACACCGTAGCAAGTGCTTGTCGATGAGGCCGGGCGGCGGCTGCCACGAATCGAACTCGAAATCCAGGTCCAGTTGCTGCAGCACCGCCGAGGCGATCAATGCGCGCCGACCGCAGAGAATCCCCGAGGCCATCGGACCGCCGATAGCCTTGCCACCGCTGAACGCGACCAGATCGGCGCCTTCATCGATGAAGCGCCGCAAATTGCCCCTCGGTGGCAATTCGGCGGCGGCATCGACCAGCAACGGTAGCCCGCGGCGGTGCGCCATGACGGCCACATCCGCCAACGCCGGGCGTGAGTCCGGACGCGCAACATAGAAAAAGCCGGCCGTCCTGTCGGTAATCGCCCCTTCGAGTTCCCACACCTCGGTGTCGCGCACGCCCACCCCCACGATCCTATCGGCAACTCCGACTTCGACGAATTGCCCGCCGGCCGCGCGCACGGCGTGGTCGTAGGAATTGCGCTGACCGCGTGACACGATGAACTCGTTACGCATCCCAGAGGTGTCGGGGAGCCTATCCATGGCGCCGGCATCCAGGCCGGCGAGGCAGGCCGCGGCGCCGAGCATCAGCCCCGCCGAGGCGCCCGAGGTGACGATGCCTGCTTCCGCACCCGTCAACTCCGCAATGAGCTCGCTGGCACGACCTTGGGCATCGGCAATGTCGATGCTCGATTGCGCAGCCTGCGCCATGGCACGCGCGATATCGGCGGCGATGGGGCTCGCACTCAGGTGCGTGACGGAGCCGGCGGCATTGATGATGGCCGCGATGCCGAGCGATTCCATGCTGTTTCTCATAGGCCGGTGACTCCCACGCGCCTCATACACCCCTCGTGCGTGCGTTTAACTGACGTGTGGCACCTTGACGGGCACTCAGACAATTGTCAACAATGCAACAGACGGCCCGATCCACGCGCTGCATCGGCAAGAGGTATGGGAATGAACGCGTACACGCCATCGCACGCTCGGTTTCGAGCGGCGGTCGATGCCTCCAGCGAGGACTGGGAAGTCATAGAGGAAGCCGAGCGACGCTGGCGCGGCGCCGCGGGTGTCGGCGAGGGTTTGCTAAGGCTATTGGGTACGCTGCAACATGACGACTCCTTGGGCGCGCCCGTCAATCTCTACACCCATTGCCTGCAAACGGCCACCCGAGCGTTGCAGGACGGGGCCGACGACGAACTCGTCGTGGTCGCCCTCTTTCATGACGTTCCCGAAGCCATCAGCGAAAATGACCACGGGATCATGGCGGCACAGTTGCTGGCACCGCGACTTTCCGCCGCACGCACTTGGTTGCTCACCCATCACGGCGTGTTTCAGAATTACTATTTCATGAACCACCCCACCCGCGATCGCTTCGAGCGCAGCGGTTATCTCAATCATCCCTATGCGGAACAGACTGATTATTTCTGCCGCTGCTATGATCAGAACTCGTTCGATCCCGATTTTATGGTGCTGCCGCTGGATTCGTTCCGGCCCATCGTCCGTCGTTTCTTCGGCGCGGCGGCCGCATGAGTGACCTTGCGCCGATTCGGCGAATCTTGAACGAACGCGATCGAGGATTTGCCGCCGCCGTCGTTGTCCCTTTGGGAACCCGTTCGATGATATTCATTTCAGGCGAAGTCGGCCGCGACGCGTCCGGCAAGATCGTCGCCGGCGACTTCGACGCGGAAACACGCCAATGTTTCGCCAATCTCGAGTCCGCGTTGCGCCGCGCGGGCGCCGAGTTCAAGGATGTCGTGCGTATTACGGCCTATGTCAAAGACCTCGCGGACTATCCGGTGTATGCGCAAATTCGCAATGAAGTCTTTGGTACCTCTGCCGAATGGCCCGCCAGCGCCAGTGTCGGCGTCTCCGACCTGTTGCTCGGCGCGCGTATCGAGATCGACGCGGTGGCGGTCATTGACGGCGACGCCGCGGTAAAACCATGACGGCGTCGACTGTGATCGAGAGAGTGTATCGAGCCGCCACGCCCAAATCCGCCGCACTTCTCGAGCGCGCCGCGCGCGTCATGCCGGGTGGCAATACCCGCACCACGAGTTTTTACCCTCCCTATCCCGTGGTGATCGAGCGCGGTGCGGGTCCTTGGGTGTGGGATGTGGACGGCCGCCGTTACGTGGACATGTTCTGCAACGGCTTGAGCCTGATTCACGGTCACGACTACGCACCGGTGCGCATAGCCATCGAGTCCGCCTTGCCGCGCGGCATGGCGTGGTCCGGCGCTTCGCGCGACCAGATTGCGTACGCGGAACTGTTGACCCAGCGGCTACCCGCGATGGAGCGGATTCGCTTTACGAATTCAGGGTCCGAGGCAGGCATGCTCGCGGTCAAAGCCGCGCGCCATTTCACCCGGCGCCCTTACCTCTTGAAGTTCACCGGCGCCTACCATGGCAGCTACCCCGACCTGGAAGCCGGTCTCTATGGACAGGCGGATATCCCCGGTCGGGCACTCACCGTGCCATTCAACGATCTGCCGGCCATCGAGCGCGTGATGTCGACGCACGGCCATGAAATCGCGGGCATCGTGATCGAACCCGTGTTGGTCACGGGCCGCGTCGCGGCTCCGGAACCGGAGTTTCTATTGGGGGTGCAAGCGCTCGCACGGCACCACCGAACGCTCACGCTGCTGGACGATTGCCTCATGCTACGGCTTGCCGTGGGCGGCTCGGCGGAAAAATTTGGGTTGCAGCCCGACCTCATCATTTTAGGGAAATTTTTGGGTGGCGGCACGCCGTTCGGCGCCGTGGGCGGGCGTGCCGATATCATGGAAATGTTCAATCCCACGACGGCAGGCTGCCTGTTTCATGGCGGCTCGTTCAACGGCAACCCGATCGGCTGTGCCGCCGGGCTCGTGGCCCTGCGCGAATTGACGGCCGAACGAATCGCCGCGATGGACCGCCGACGGCAGCAAATTCACGACGCTCTCGCCACGCGCGCGGCCGAACTGGGCATCGCCATCGAGCTGTCGGGCTTAGGCTCGGTGGCCGGCATTGCGTTCGCGGCGGATCCCAGCCGGCACGAAGACAACCCGTCGGCGCTGGGATTGAGTCCGCTCTTTCATCTGGCGGCGGCCAATGCCGGAGTGCTGTTGGGCCCCGGCGGGATCATCACACTATCGACGGTGCACGACGATGCGGCGACGAGTGCCGCCATCGCGGGTCTCACGACGGCATTGGCGAGCGTTGCGGAACTGAGTGAGTTAATCCGAGCGAGTTGATCCGAGTGAGTTGCTCCAAGGCGGGCATGCCTGTTTAAGATCACCCACTGCGGCCGTCCCACCGCGCCATCGTGACGGCGCCGATGCGTCAAACAGACCGCCTAGAGTGAACCGCCCCTCTTCCGCGGCGAAGCCGCGCAACGCATCGACGCGTTCGGCGACCACTTAGGCTCGCTGTTGAGTTGGGTCCACGGGGTCACCGCGGCACTATGGCAGCAGCACCGCTGCCTAGCAGATCACCTCGCCAATTCATCCCATCGTAGACCGACAACTATTTCTTAACAGCAATTTAACGGGTCGCGGCGTCACTATTTCCCCCAGGGAGCTGGCATGCAAATGATTTGGGAGAACACTCGATGCGATCCTCATGGATTAATTCAAATGCGGTCACGGGAGTCGCTATTTTCGCGGCGTTCGGCCTATGCTCCGCCGTCGACGCAACTGCCGACTCAGCCATCACATCCGAGAACACGGGCGGCGCTCTCGATGAGATCGTGGTCACCGCGCAAAAGCGCGTCTCCACGGTGCAGGACACGCCGATCAGTATTTCGGCCGTCAGTGGCGACGATTTGCTGAATCGCGGCGTGGCTTCCTTGGCCTCTTTGGCCCAGGGCACGCCCGGCGTTTCGCTGAAAACCGAAGGGCCCAGTCAGACGGAAATCGAGATGCGTGGCATGACCTCGAGCGGCGGCAACTCCGCGACGGTCGGCTTTTATCTCGATGACATCCCCTTGGCTGGACCCGCCAGCGCCCAGAACGGTCATGTCGTGATCGATCCGGATCTCTATGACCTCAATCGCGTCGAGATATTGCGCGGGCCGCAAGGAACCCTGTTCGGATCGGGTTCGATGGGCGGCACGGTGCGGCTGATTTCCAATCAGCCGAACCTGACGGAGTTCCAATCGACCGCGCAGAGCGTCTTGTCGGGCACGGACGGCGGTGGGTTCAATCATAAAGACAGTTTGATGGTCAACCTCCCTTTGATCGACAACACCTTGGCATTACGCGTGGTGGGTACGGAAAACCATACCAGCGGTTGGATCGACCGCATTGTCGCTGACCCTTTCCCGCTGGCCGGCGGCAACCCGGTGGGTGTCGTGCGTGGCAACGTGGAAAACGCTCCGATCGAGAGGCAATATCCGGGCTCGAACGCCTATCAAACCTATGCGGCGCGCGTCTCGCTACTGTGGAAGCCAACGGATAACCTGTCGGTCACGCCGGCCTTCTTCCACACCACCAGCACTCAAAACGGCATTAGCGCCTATGACAGCGACCCCGGCACTCTAGCGCACTACCAACCCTTCGACATCGCCGAACCGCTCACCGATTCGCTGACGGCGTTCAGCCTCAATGTGAATTACAGTCTCCCCGGATTCGACGTGACATCGAGCACCGCGCGCTGGACCCGCAACTCGACGCAGGTGGAGGAAGCCAGCGAAGCTTTCAATAATCCATCCGAAGAAATCACTTATAACTCCAACTACGGCTTGCCGAACCCCGGCTACTATGGCGCGACCGGGTCCGGTCCGGAGCACGGCATCGAGGACGACCCTTCCCACCAGTTCAGCGAAGAACTGCGCCTCGCTTCAACCGGCGACGGCCGGGCCAGCTGGGTCGCCGGACTCTATTACAGCGACTTCTTCTCGTTGTGGACCTTCAACGGCACCACGCCCAACTACTCCTCGTTCATGGACTTAGGCACGCTCACACCGGCGACCACACCCCACTGGTTCGATGCCTATTCGCCGACCACGCTGAAACAGTATGCGGCATTCGGCGATGTGACGTATGCGCTCACCGATGAGCTCAAAGCCGACGTTGGTGCCCGCGTCAATCACTACAACTACCGCTTTTCCTCCTGCATCAGTGGCTGGGGATCGGGCTACGGCGCCGCGACGCCCTCCTGTTCCGGTCTGATCTCATTGTCGTCCACGAGCTTCAATCCGAAGTTCAATCTAACCTACACGTTCAGCCCGGACCTCATGACGTATGCCACCGTGTCGACCGGCTTTCGCCCCGGCGGCGGCGATGCGGTCTATCCGACCACCGGTGCCGCGTGGGGATCCGCTTTCCAACAACAGAATTACACCAGCGGCAAGTGGCCCACCACGTATGCGCCGGACCGGGTATTGAGCTACGAGCTCGGTGAGAAGTCGCGATTCCTCGATCGCCGCCTGACCCTGAACGCCAGCATCTACTACGAGGACTGGCGCCACCCGCAGCTCGAGGCATATCCCAACGACTGGGCGCTCAACATCAACGGCAACTATGTCTCCATCTACGGCGCCGACGTCGACATGCTGGCCGATCTGGGCGCCGGATTTCAGCTCGAAGTCGCGGCCGGTTACCTGTACGAATATCTGGACGGAGGGCCACACTGGGTGATCGCCCCGACACACAAGATGCCGGAGGTCTCGCCGGAGAGCGGCACGATCTCGCTGAACTATGCCAAGCAGCTCAGCGGCTCCTACACGTTCACCGCCCGGCTGGAGAATTCGTACACGGGCCCTCGTTACTCGATTTACTTCTCGAACCCTTACGAATTCATCGGTACGTACAGGCAGATGCCCGCGTATGACCTAATCAATCTTCGCACCGGAATCAAATTACGCGACAAGTGGAGCGCCACGCTATTCGTCGATAACCTCACCAACAAGCATGCGCGGCTGGAGAGCATGTTCACGGAAAACGAGCCGCAACCTAGCTTCACGCGAATCGAAACCAATCAGCCACTCACCGCGGGGGTCGACCTGACCTATAAATTCTAGGTCAAGGGTTGTCTTCGCCTCGTGCGTTAATGCGACGCGCGAGGCGAAGGTTCGGGCAGCCTGTCTGACTCATGGGTGCCATCACGAGGGCGAAGAACGGCGGCAGTAGGCGCATCTCGAGTCAGGCGGGCTACTGGGATGTCGCATCTGAATCTTTACGGCCTTTTGATGCTAGAGCCGGTAGCGTGTATAGACCGCGAGGATATGCCGCATGACTGAGGCTATGCATCAAGTGCTGATAGTCGAAGACGATCCGGCGCTGCAAAGTGTATTGCGCACCTTATTTGAAGCGAACGGCTACCGCGTTCTAGCGGCGATGATCGCGGTTGGTGGGATCCGCGACGCCCGGCTATACAACCCCGACGTGGTCATCGTGGACTTGGGGCTGCCGGATCGCGATGGAATCGACGTGATCAAGGGAATTCGAACGTGGTCGGCAATGCCGATCGTGGTTCTCTCCGCGCGCACGATCGAGGCTCATCGTTTGTTGGCATTCGATAGCGGCGCCGACGACTATGTCGTCAAGCCGTTCAGCGCCCCAGAACTGCTAGCGCGGGTACGAGCGGTCTCTCGCCGGCATGTCCGCGGAAATTTACCGATGGCAATCCTGCGTCTCGGCGGCATTTTCGTGGATTTGACCGCCCGCATGGCCAAGAGTGCGGATGGGCATGAGATTCGCCTCACGCCGCTCGAGTACAAAATACTCGCCGCGCTCGCACGCCATCCGGAGAGTATCGTCACTCAAGCGACTCTTCTTAACGAGGTGTGGGGACCGAATCGCGATGACTCCGGGTCGCTACGTGTTTACATCGCCAGTTTACGTCGCAAACTCGAAGCGGACCCCGGTCGGCCAAAACACATCATCACGGAACTCGGGCTCGGCTACCGTCTGCTTCTCGATCGGGAATCACAGGTCGATGGTGCGATCGAATGACACCGCGGCCGTCCGATTCACGCGCAGATAGCGGTGGCGCGATCAGCAAATTGGTTGGACCATTGAGGGAGACCGAGTCTTGTGAGCCTGAGTCTTCGGAAGCACCTTCACGTCAAGGGCCGAATTGGGTCATCTATTGGGCCGCTCTGGGTATCTCAGCGGCGTGTACCGCGCTCGCGGCGATCATGTATCCCTATTTTGAGTTGACCAATCTCGTCATGGTGTATCTGCTGGGCGCGACGATTGCCGCCCTCAAGCTCGGGCGGGGTCCCGCGAGCCTTGCCGCAGTAGCGAACATCCTTGCATTCGACTACTTCTTCGTTCCACCGCGATTCTCCTTCGAAGTTGCCGATATTCAATATGTGGTGACATTTGGCGTCATGCTGGCGGTCGCTCTCATCATTGCGACCCTGGGCGCCCGCGTAACCGCGCAAACCCAGGCGGCCGTTGCGCGGGAACGCCGTACCGCGCTGCTGTACGCCATGAGCCGCGAGTTCGTGTCCACGCGCGGCTTGGACGACTTGGCCCACGTCGCGGTGAAACATGTTGCGGAAACCTTCGCGAGCCGCACAGTCGTGCTCTTCCCCGATGCGAGCGGCCGTTTGCACTATCCGAGAGGCGCGCCGACAGTCGGCTCGTTGCTGTCTGCTGACTTGGCGGTTGCCCAATGGGTATACGATAGCGGTAAGCCAGCGGGCCTCGGAACCGACACGCTACCGGCCGCCGTGGCGCAATACCTACCTCTGCGAGGCAGCCCGCACCCGTTGGGCGTATTAGCGGTGGAGCCGATGCAACGGCAGCGTCTGCTCCTCCCGGAGCAGCGCCACCTGATCGAAACTTTCGCCGCCCAGATTGCGCTCGCGCTGCAGCGCGCCCGCCTGCAGGAGGAAGCGGAGCTATCACGAGTGGCCGCGGAAACCGAGGGTATTCGCAATACGCTACTGGCCTCCATCTCGCATGACTTGCGCACCCCGCTCGCCGTGATCCGGGGTGCGAGCAGCGCGCTCAGCGATCCCTCGATGACTTTCGATGCGGAAGCGCGCCGCTCGCTGTCGGCGCAAATCGAAGGAAAATCCAAGGAGATGGCTGAGATCATATCGAATGTGTTGGACCTGATGCGCTTGGAGAGCGGACAATTTTCTTTAAGGCTCGATTGGGTGACGATCGAGGATCTCGTGAACTCGGCGCTGCAACGACTGAGTCCGTGCTTGCTGGAGAATCTGATCGAGATTCATATCCCGACGGATCTACCGCCCGTTCACGTGGACGGCTCGCTGGTGCTCCAGGTATTCACGAATCTGCTGGAGAACGTGACCAAACACACGCCGGCTGGAACCCGCGTAATCGTCACCGCCGCTCCCCAGGGCGACTTTTTACGAGTCCGCATCGATGACACGGGTCCGGGTCTTCCCCCAGGGGATCCTGAACGGCTTTTCGCCAAGTTCCACCGCGGCCGCGATGAAAGCAGCTCGGGCGGCGCCGGCCTCGGATTGTCGATCTGCCGCGCCATCCTCACCGCCCATGGCGGTCAAATCGAGGCAAGTCCACGGCCGGGCGGCGGCGCGCGATTTTCGTTTACCTTGCCGGTGTCGTGAGACGGGCAGAAGCGTCTCGGGAAGCGTATTGTTCGGCCGCGGAATGACGCCGGTTCAATAAAACGGGTTTTCCGACGCCGGGCAGGCCGAGCAACATCGTTCCCGTCGCGGGGCATTTATTGAAAATCGCTCAGCCAATCGTCATCAAACTCGCGTTTCCGCCGGCGGCGGCCGTATTGGTGCTCGTCGATACCTCCCGCAACAACGCGTGCACGGAATACTCGTAGGCACCCGATGCCAGTGCGGCAACGGACGTGCCCTGCACTCCAACGATCGGGCCCTCCAGCGCAGCGACAACTTGGTTGACCCGCAATAACTCGTCCGCATCCCCCTCGAAGAGCACCGCACTCAAGGAGAGCGCCTCACGCCAATCGTCGACTCCCGTCATGTGCGACCGCAGCGACTCGGGTAACTGGCCCAGGAGTTTCGCCGCGGGGTTCGCGATCGGCACGATGGCCTGATTGCCAGACGCGAGAATCGCGCCAATCTGGGTGAGCAACCCAGCGTCCGTGTCGGCGAGTGCAACGACCCGGCCACGCGGCTGTAATTCGTACACGTTGAGTTCACCCACGGGTCCCGGAAGCTCCCAGACGGTGTCGCCCTTCGGTTCTCGCACATACCGGCCTAGTCTCTCGGCGACCGCGCTGAAATTGTGCGCATTGAGGAACTCACGGTAGGCGGCGGTGGTTGCGGTGACCGGCAACGTGGGTGCGTTGATCGGCCAAGCGCCACCCCGCACGAGCCGCCCCAAATAGAGCGGGCCGCCGGCCTTGGGACCGGTGCCGGACAAACCGTGGCCACCGAACGGCTGCACGCCGACGACCGCGCCCACGATATTGCGGTTGATGTAGATGTTTCCGGCGCCAATGCGCTGGGTGACGCGTGCAATCGTCTCATCGATACGCGTGTGCAGACCAAAAGTCAGGCCATAGCCCGTGGCATTGATGTCATCGATCAATCCGTCCAAGTCCTCGCGACGGTACTTGAGTACGTGCAGGATCGGGCCGAACACCTCGCGCTGCAATTCGTGGATATGCTCGATCTCGATGACGGTAGGCGCCACGAAGTGGCCCTCGCTTGACGTGGGCGGTAGAGTGACCTCGAAAATTGCGTGGCCTTTCTCACGCATGGCCGCGACATGCGCATCGATGGTGGCCTTGGCGGTCGCCGTTATGATCGGACCGATGTCGACACTCAAGCGGTCGGGCGGACCGAGCTTGAGCTCCTGCATGGCGCCCTTCAGCATGACCAACGTGCGCTCAGCGATATCCTCCTGTAGACAGAGGATGCGCAATGCCGAGCAACGCTGCCCGGCACTGTCGAAGGCGGAGCTGATGACGTCGTTCACGACTTGCTCGGCGAGTGCCGAGGAATCGACGATGAGCGCATTCTGCCCGCCCGTCTCGGCGATCAACGGGATCGGGCTGCCGTCGGGGGTCAAGCGCTGCGCAAGTTCCCTTTGAATGGAGCGCGCCACCTCGGTCGATCCTGTGAACATCACGCCGCCGATGCGCGGATCCGCCACCAGCGCGGCACCGATCGTGCCGTCACCGGGCAAGAGTTGCAGGGCGCCTGAGGGAATACCCGCCTCGCGCAAGATCCGCACCGCCGCCGCGGCGATCAGCGGCGTTTCCTCGGCGGGTTTTGCGAGCACCGCATTCCCCGCGGCGAGTGCCGCGGCGATCTGCCCGGTGAAGATGGCCAGCGGGAAATTCCACGGCGAAATACACAGTACGGTGCCCAAGGCACGCGCCTCGGCGTGCTCGAACGTCGCGCGTGCCTGCTGACTGTAATAGCGCAGGAAATCAACCGCTTCACGCACCTCGGCGATGGCGTTGGGCAGCGACTTGCCGGCCTCGCGCACCAGGATGCCGATGAGTGCGGCCATACGAGTCTCCAGTAACTCGGCGGCGCGCCACAGCGCCGCCGCGCGCTCGCTGACCGGGGTCGCATCCCAGATCGGTGCGGCCGCCGCGGCGAACGCACAGGCTTCATCGACATCGCCAAGCGTTGCCGTCGTCACCCATCCCACGACATCGCGTCGATCCGCGGGATTGAGAATCGGCTGTGTCTCGCCGGCTTTCTCCGATTCCGCAAGCAGCGGTCGTGCCACGGGGCTCTGCTCGATTCCCGCCAGCAGCACTGCGGAAAGTGATGCCAAACGTTGTTCATTCGATAGATCCAGACCCAGCGAATTGGGTCGGGCTGTGTAAGGCCGCGGCGCGCTGGCCAGGCCAGCGCTAGGCTGGCCCTCGCTAGGTCGGGTATCGCCATGCCGCGCATCGCCATACAGGTCGCGCGGACGCAAAATCTTCGGATGCGGCCGCCCCAGGGGCGATAGGTCGCGAGCCACAACCACCGGATCGAGAATGAGTTCGGACACCGGGACGGCGGCGTCGGCGATGCGATTCACGAACGACGAGTTCGCGCCGTTCTCGAGCAGCCGCCGCACCAGGTAGGCGAGCAGCGTTTCATGCGTTCCCACGGGCGCATAGATCCTGCAGGGTCGATTGAGCTTCGCCGTGCCGACGATCTCATCGTAGAGCGGCTCGCCCATGCCGTGTAGGCATTGGAACTCATACTGGCCGGCGTAGTAATTCGGACCCGCCATTTGGATCACGGTCGCGACGGTCTGCGCATTATGGGTCGCGAACTGCGGATAGACCGCGTCGGGCGCGCCGAGCAGCCTCTTGGCGCAGGCCAAGTACGACACATCGGTATGCACCTTGCGCGTGAACACCGGGAAGTCTTCCAAGCCGTCGACTTGTGCGCGCTTGATCTCGCTGTCCCAGTACGCACCTTTCACCAACCGAATCATCAGCCGGCGGCGCGAGCGCCGCGCCAGATCGATGAGCCACCCGATCACCGGCAAAGCGCGCTTCTGATAAGCCTGCACCACGAAGCCAATCCCGTTCCAGTCCGCGAGTTCCGGGTCGAAGCACAATTTCTCGAGCAAATCGAGCGAGATGTCGAGCCGATCGGCCTCTTCGGCGTCGATGTTGAGGCCGATGTCGTAGCGCCGTGCGAGCAACGCCAAGCTGCGCAGCCGATCATAGAGTTCGCCCAAGACGCGTTCGAGTTGGGCACGGCAGTAACGCGGATGCAAAGCGGACAACTTGATGGAAATGCCCGGCGCCTCATAGATGCCGCGTCGGTTGGCGGCCTTGCCGATGGCGTGGACCGCCTGTTCGTAATCACGAAAGTAGCGCCGCGCGTCGGCTTCGGTCGTGGCCGCCTCCCCCAGCATGTCGTAGCTATAGCGGAATCCCTTGTTCTCCAGTTTGCGGCTATTGGCCAAGGCCTCACCGATGGTCTGACCGGTCACGAACTGCTCGCCCATCATGCGCATGGCGATATCGACGCCCTTGCGGATGAGAGGCTCGCCGCCCAGACCGATCAACCGCGACAGCGCCGCGGACAGGCGGCTTTCGGAAGTCGTCGTGGTGAGCTTGCCGGTCACCACGAGGCCCCAGGTTGCGGCATTGACGAACACCGAGGAACTGCGACCCACGTGCGCTTGCCAATCACCGCGCGTGATCTTGTCGCGAATCAAGGCGTCGCGAGTGGCACGATCCGGTATCCGGAGCAACGCCTCCGCGAGACACATGAGCGCGACGCCCTCGTGACTCGACAGCGAATATTCCTGGATCAATGCCTCGACGCCGGTCATCCCCTGCGACTTCTTTTGGCGCAGCGTGACCACGAGCTCGCGCGCACAGGCCGCAGCCGCCTCCCGGACCGCGGTGGGCAAACTGGCCTCCGCTAACAGCAGGGGTAGACAATCGGTCTCGGCGCAGCGATACGCGGCCGTGATTTGCGCGCGCAGCACGCTCTCGGGACGAACGGATTGCGCGAAGTCGAGAAAAGGTGTGGGCACCTCGGCGGCAGACGTCTCGGGCTCTTCCGCAGTGCCGTGAGAATCCGCGCTGACCGCCAACCCCTCGCCGCGCTCGATCCGCTCAACTTCCGCCATCAACGCATGCTTCACCAACCAATGCGGGGTACGCCCCACCGATTCGGCGGCCGCCTTCAGGCGAGCCTTGAGCTCCTCGTTGACCTTCACGCCAATAGTCGTTCCGCTCACGTTCGTTTCCCTCATCTTGGATAGTTGCACCTCAAAATCACAAAGGTGCAACCCAATGAGCGTATGGGTGACACCCGAGAGTTGCAAGACTTTTTTGGCCGCAGTACCAAGCGATCCACTAGGGCGATCAACTAGGGCGATCGACGTGGGTGAGCGAACTGGACTATCGACTGAGTCGCACTGAAGCCTGCAATACGAGAAACACCAACGATTCGAATGAGTGCCTGCCGCGCAGAAATTTGTCGATATCGGCCGTCATCGGTCTTGCCGCTGCTTCTTGTAGGCAAGCGCCCACCCAGCGTGAAGGAATTCACCGGATGTAGCGCCGACCCTAGCTCGGCAGAATCCAAAGCCCGCTCCACCGCGCCTACTCGAATTCCAACACTACGTATCCACCGACCCAGGGAGTTTATTATCATGCAGCGAAAATCATTCTGGACGAGGACCGCGGTCGGTGCGGCGTTACTGCCCATCGTCGCCCTGGCCTCCAGCCATAGAGAAGCGCCTTTCATCACCACACGCTCGAAGGTCGATGGCACGGATCTCTATCTGTTCAATAGCTATGAAGCGGGGCGCGCTGGCTACGTCACGATCATTGCGAGTTACCAACCGTTCGAAAACCCGCAAGGCGGGCCGAACTACTACACGATGGATCCGAGCGCGCTCTACGAAATCTCCATCGACAATACGGGCAGCGGCAAGGAAGCTCTAACCTTTCAATTCAGGTTCACTACCGTCGATAGCGGTGCCGCAGTGATGGCGGGCACCAAGTCGATCCCGGTGCCCTTGGTCAATATCGGTCCCGTCAGCGCGACCAGCATGGCCTCGCAAAACGTCGCTGAGACCTACACGATCACCTTGGTGCAAGGCGATCGCCGCACGGGCACGGCGACGGCCGTCACGGACGCCACCAACGCAAGTACCACCTTCAACAAGCCGCTCGATAACATCGGCGCCAAGTCCATCGCCAACTACCCAGCCTACGCCGCGAGTTTTGTCCGCACGATCACGATCCCCGGTTGCGGCAAACCCGGGCGCGTCTTCGTCGGTCAGCGGCAAGACGGATTCGTCATCAACTTGGGCGAAACCTTTGACCTGGTGAATATCAAGTATCCGGCGACGGAACTGGCTCCCGCCGGCACCAATGCCCGTCAAATCGCGCCAAATTCCCTGGCCGGCTACAACGTGACTTCGATTGCTCTCGAAGTGCCCGCCTCATGCCTCACCGCCGGCAGCGACCCGGTCATCGGGGCGTGGACCACGGCCAGCCTGCGTCAGGCATCGGTGCTCAATCCCGCTCCCCAGAGCGCGAAAAGTGTCACCAGCGTCGGCGCGGTGGCATCCCCCACGGGAGCGGCCGTCGAAGGCGGCGCCTGGACCCAGGTGTCACGCTTAGGTATGCCACTCGTCAACGAACTCATCATTGGCCTGCCGGACAAGGATCGCTTCAACGGCTCATCACCGTCGGGCGACGCGCAATTCGCGGACTATGTGACCAATCCGTCGTTGCCGATATTGTTGCAGACTCTATTTGGAGCGGCGGGGGTAGTCGCGCCCAATGTCTACCCGCGCACGGATCTCGAGGCCGCGTTTCTGACTGGCATCAAGGCTCTCAATCAACCGTTGACCGTCACACCTGCGGAGGAAATGCGCCTGAACACCAGCACGGCCGTGACTCCCATCGGCACACAGAACGATCTGGGCGTGATCGGCGGTGATTTGTCGGGCTTTCCGAATGGACGCAGGCCCATCGATGACGTCGTCGATATCGAGTTGCGGGTCGCCATGGGGGTTTTGCTGACGCCTTTCGATGGCAGTGCCACCGATCCGGACAAGGCATCGGACGCCTCGCGTCAGCTGCACTACACGGACGGTAGCGAGCCGACCGCGGCGAATTACCTGGCCGTGTTTCCCTACCTGAACACGCCTGTCTCCGGTTCGCCCACCAGCGTCAATGATTGAAGGACTCAACATGAATTCCAAACTAATATTGTTGGGCGCCGTGGGTTTGTCATTGACAGCCGGTTTGCTCACCGCCTGCCACGATGATCACGACAATGCGTCGACACCGCCGACGCCAGCGCCCACGTCGGTGTCCGACAACACTGCCGAGGTGCTGGTGCTAGCACGGCAGACCTCCGAAACCAGCAGCCCCATCGTGGTCAACGGGGGTGCGTTTATTATCAATGACTCGAGCGAAAGCAGCGCTCCGATTGCGGTCAACGCGATGTGATACCGGTTGCCGATCCAGCAGCATCCCGGCCGACTCACGATGCGCCCACCGCGGCCGTCCCACAGCGGCACCCTTTTGCGATGAACGCCAAGACGGGTGCCGGCCGGACTCGAGACCCTCGGGCCCGGCCGTTGTGGGCC